>Ga0209810_1000504_pt1 | contig 84961 bp, 76 predicted proteins | sample Coa_R1_7_FD_187159 | JGI IMG/M metagenome (GOLD analysis project Ga0209810, IMG submission 187159) | Surface soil microbial communities from Centralia Pennsylvania, which are recovering from an underground coalmine fire - Coalmine... | ecosystem: Environmental > Terrestrial > Soil > Unclassified... | reverse complement strand
TGACGGCCTCACGCCGAAACTCGGGCGGGTAGGGCCGCTGATACCTCTGTGGCATAACGCTCCTCCTTCGTCACCGAGCGCGACTCTGACCAAGCGCTCGGATGTCCGGAGAAACGGGGGAAGCTCACCGGTAAGGTCCGTGACGCATCCAGAGAGCGGCTTCAGCCGCCGCCAACCGGCGCCAGCGCACGGTGGCAAGGCGATGCGGTCCTGCATCAGGGCAACGCTGGAAGGAGGAGTCACATGAAATGGGAGAAGGCGGGCCGAAGGGTCGTCGCGTGATGGACGACAAGACATGTCGCGCCGCGCTCCGGGCGGTCGTGAAGTTCGAGGATCTTCCCCGCGGCGAGGAGTCGGCGCGCGCACTCGACCGCCTCGACCCGTGGTGGCACGTGCGTCGCCGCATCGGCTGGGCGGGTGCCGGCGGCCGCGACCCGAGCGGGTTCCGCATCGACGTCCACCGCTTTAACGCGCCCGGCTACGACCCGTGGATCATTGGTTTCTCCGGTGAGAGCGTGGACGCGTAGGGGGTAGTTCGCCCCAGCTCGTCAGAGCCGGTGATTGGAACGAGCGCGGACGATACGCGCGATGTTTGCCGCGGCGACCTGCGGATCTTCGTGCGCCCATACGCGGATGGGGAGCCAGCCGGCCTCCTTGAGCCGGGCGTCGGTATCGGCGTCACGGCGACGGTTGCCTTCGATCTTCTCTCGCCACCAGTCGGCGTTCTTCTTCGGCCACGTGGCGTGTTGAGGGCACCCGTGCCAGAAGCAGCCGTCTACGAACACCGCCACTCGCGTACCGCGGAAGACGAGATCAGCACGCCGCCTCAACCCAGGGACCGGAGAGACCTGCACGCGAAAACGAAGCCCCATCCGGTGGAGAGACGATCGAAGCGCGAGCTCAGGCGGGGTGTCCCGCTGCCGGGTCGCCTGCATTCGGCGCCGAACATCGTCCGATGACGCGGGCGGGGCGTTGGGACTAGGTGATTCCGAGCTCGTCGAGGAGCGCGTCGAAGTGGTGCGCATCGGATACGGCGACTGTACCCACGGTCGTAGAGACGTCCGTTGAGGGGGCTGCCAGTGCTTCGGTGGGAGCGATAACGCGTGATGCGACCTGCGGTGCCAGTGCCGTCAGACTTTCGACCGCGTACGCCATCACCTGGGTGACGCCACGACCGCCCACGTAGTCGGGGTTCGCAGAGTATTTGCACTCGATGATCGCCGCAGCTGTGTCGAGCCGGAGAAGAAGAATGTCGGGCGAGAGCGGGCGCGCTTGGCCGTGCAGGACGGAGGTGGCTTCAAGGTAAGGCGACGAGCGCGAGTAGTGAGACCAGACGGCTCCGGCCTCGAACCACAGGTCCCATTGTTGTCCAGCAACGAGGACGCGGTAGGCCGGCCCGGAGGTCGTCCGAGCAAGGGGTCGGAGGGATACGACGTGGGCGCCGCGTGCCCGGAGCGCGTTCAAGAGTTGGCCGAGGACGGCAAGATGGAAAAGCTTTGGCCTGAGTTCATCGCTTGGCATGAGCAGGCGTCGTGCGTACTCGTGGACTGAAGACTCGATGCCTCGAAGGCGATCTGCAACGTCTGCGACGGCGGTCCACGGCCAGCCCTGACGACTGACGGCACGAATGTCGGTTGAGCTTGGGCGCACAGCACTTGCGTCGAGGACGGGAGGTATCGTCAATAGAGACTCCGCGAGGTCGAGCTGAGGTGCCACCGCATCGTCGACCTTAGGAGCGACTGCCACGGCGTCTGCGCGGATGTCCGACATGCGCTCGATCGTCCACCGGAGCGTCCGTGTCAAGAGTTCGTCAGCAACCCGGTGTCGAGTCTTTGTCACGTACGACTCCGGCGGCCATCCGAATCGACGGCGCGTCTCCGACCAGGAGACACGACCTGCTGGCGCGACGAGCACTTCGCGCAGTCGGCGCGACTCGGCTGGCAAGGCCCGGAGCCAGTCGCTCGTCCGCGTCGGCCATCTCGCAAGTGGCCCCTCGACTTCCGAGAAGAGCACACGGTGTGCACGACGTCGGATGTCAACTGGTGTCCATTCGCGCTCGATTCCTTCGTCCTCCTCAACACCCGCCAGTGCCGCGAGGAGCTGCCCGGGTCCATTCCATGCGCGAAGGACCTCGTCAAGGCCCTTCTCCGGAATCGAAAGGTTAGGCGTGCCTGAGCCGGTCAGCCCAGCGCCGGAAGCAGTGGCGTCAACCACTCCCAATCCGCCTCGGTTAGAACCCCCGCGCTCTGGATACGGGAGCCAAGCGCCTCGAGGTCTTGTGGCTCGAGACGTGCGAGCCAAGTGCCCACGCTGACGAGATACGCCTCCGCGATGAGCTCCTGAACCGTGCTCGCCGTCAACCCGGTCCCAGCTGCGATCCCCGATCTGACGTAATCCGGGATCTTCACGAAGAGCGCCGGTCCGAGCTCCGTCGCCGCATCGTCCTTGTGGGCACGATAGAGACCGGCCACGGCGCCGACCACCTGATCCTCGAAACCACCGAGCTCCGTAACTTGCTGTTTGAGAGACTCCTCGAAAGCGTCCGCCTCAGGCGCCGGGATGGGGACGCGAGCGAACCTGCGACCGAGCGCTTCTCCGAAGCGGAAAACTCTCAGTGCGTCGAGCGCGTTGTACGTTCCGAGGAGGCGCCACTCACTTCCCGCAAGGAACCGGATCGGATCGCCTTTGGGATCGTCGGCTTCGAGCTGATCGAGGCGCTCTGTCGCCGACTCCGGTTCTTCTCTCCATCCAAGCGTGACGAATGGGGCGTCGAGACCGGTGCTTGCTCGGCCTAGCTCCACCGTTTCGTCCGGCCGCGTGGTCGACAGCCAGGTAAGAACCGGGCCGAAGATCTTGTCCATGTCGGCACGATTCGCTTCGTCGAGGACGAGCCAGCGGTTTTCTGCGATCGCGTCCAGCAGGTGACCCGGCCGAAATCTGAGCCTCTGTTCTTCATCGACGGTTTCACCGCCGACGAGCTCGCGCGTCGTCCAACTCTCTTCCGGAGTGGTCCACTTCGGTGGGTTGAATTGCGGCGAAGCGAACCCGAACGCTGCCGGATCCGATTCGATCTTTTGAAGCACCTCTCGGAGGAGCTGCGTCTTGCCAGTTCCAGGAGGCCCTACAAGGATTACGGCAGGCGTCGAGAGGATCGCGAGTTCCACCATTCGACGAACGCGGTCGTCGATCGCCAACGGGACGATCGCTGCCGGCTTCGTCATGACGCCTATCGCGGCGCCGGTACCACCGCCGGTTGAAGGGGTGGAACCGGGACGTGCGATCGACGCCGGTGTGAGCTCCGGAAAGGCTGCCGCCGTTGCAGCCATCACAGAATCGGGAGACGAATAGAACTGCAGCTCGACCGGCGCCTGGCCCTGGAGGATGAGGGCCATCCGGGCCTGAGGAAGGACTGCCTGTGCGAGGTGTCGCCGAACCGCGTCGAGGTCGACGCCTTGGAGGGCGGTGAGAACGATGTACTTTGGGTTGAGCTGCGGCAGTTCCTTCTCAAGTCGGTTTGACAGCTGCTTGTCCTCTGTAAGGAGCTTGCCTGCAACATCGCCACGACCGACAGCGGACCCGAACCGATCTGAGAACCAGTCGTAGAGCGGCTTCCACTTCTGCGAGTTCTGGCGTTCAGCGTCGATTGCCTTCTGCACGCCTGCCAGAAGGTCGGTGCGGTCTTGCTGGTGTGGCGAGGTACTCAAGCTGCGATGCGGAGCTGACGGCTGATGTGGTCCTCGACGTGCGCTAGGAACCCATCCGGAAAGCGCAAAGAACCTTTCCGCGTGCGTGCGAGGAACCCTGCGGCTGCACGTGCGGAGAGTGGCTTAGGCTCGTATTCGAGGAAGTCGATGAGATGTGGCCTGTCGAGCCAGACTGGCGACGACGACACGTCGGATCTGAAGACTCGACCGGCCTCGTCTGACCACGCGGCGTAGGGCCACGGCTCATTTGATCGCAGAGGTCGATCCGCGGACGCGTCGTAGTCGATCGGATCGCGCAGACGGCGGCCAATCCACGCGGTGACGGGAGTCGAGACGGCGTTGCCCACTAGCTGCCACCGGTAACCCGGGCGCGCGACCTCGGCAGCCGGCTCGGTCCAGTCGGCAGGGAAACCCTGTAGGCGCTCGGCATCCCGCAAGTCCGGAGTAACGAGGTCCCCGTCTGGAAGACGCATCGCGGGCGGTGACGGGACACCGACGGTCGAGCCCCCTTTGATCGGAGGGACGGCATCGATTGCCCATCCGAGAGCCCTCATACCCTCGGTCCAGTAGAAGCCGCACGCAACGTTCGCGGGATCGGGATCAGGGGGCGGAACCACGTCTTCGGAGAGCAGGACGTCGCATGGGTTCGCGGTCAGGCTCGCGACGAGATACCACCGGCGCCTCCGTTGAGGAAGCCCGAACGCGCGCGTGTCGATGACGCGATACGCCCATCGGTAGCCGAGTTCGTCGAGCGCACTTGTGATGAGGCGCAGGGCGCGTCCGCGGCCCAACTGGAGCAAGAAGGGGACGTTCTCGAGCACAACCCATTCGACACGTGTGCGCTCGAGCAACCTGAACACCTCGCCGACCAGGCGAGATCGTGCGCCGCTAATGCCGAGCTTCTGCCCCACCGAACTGAGGTCCTGGCATGGGAACCCCGCCGCCAGCCCGCCCACCGCATTGGGTAGCTCCGCGACGTCTCGGACGTCAGCGAGGAGCTCCGCACCAGGGAATCGCGTGCGAAGGACCGCTCGTGCCGGCTCGTAGTTCTCTACGAGGACCGCTGCCCTGTGACCTGCCTGGCTGAAGCCGAACTCGAAGCCTCCAATCCCGGCGAAGAGGCTTGCGACGTCGATCGCGTCGCGGATGGGAGCGACGGACTGGATCCGACGTTGCGCCTTGCCGAAGAGCTGGAGCTGGTCGCTCACCTGAGCAGCTCCAAGCCGACCACGTAGCCGATTTTCGGAGGTACAGCGTTTCCGATAAGCCGCGCGAGGTCGCCGCGCTTTTGCGCTGCGCCGAAGTCGAACCAGCCGGGAAAGAACTGAATCCGCGCGGCCTCTCGGGCCGTGAGCGTCCGGCGCTTGCTCGGGTGCACGTACCGGCCCATACACATGCAGTAGAAACCGGTCGTGAGCGTCTGCGCGGGCTCATTCCAGCGCAGACGCCCGTAGATCGACCGGTAGCTGTGACCGCCCTTTGCGTGGCACGCCGGCCGCTGCTCGTCCGGCAGATCGAATAGGCGATGATCGAACAGATAATCGATGCGCCGTCTCGTCGCAGGCGCAGACGCTGCGGGCTCGTCCAGGATCCCAGCACTGGCGATGTCTTCTACATCGCCCATCGCCCACCGAAGTGAGCGAGCAGGGGTTCGGTGACGAGCCATCGCTGACTCGAGGTCAACCCGGTGCCGCGACGCTACGACAATCAAACGTTTACGACGCTGCGCCACGCCAATCTCCGCTGCGTCTACGACTGCACTTGCCACCTCGTATCCCATGCCCGAGAGAGCAGCCATTGTTCGCTGAACGACGCCGTTCCGATCGCGTGCAGCGCCGGGGACGTTCTCGATGAGTACCGACTGAGGCTCCAGGATTTGCGCGGCGCGCACCATTCGGAGATAGAGGTCGTTCCGCCTGTCGCTGTGCCGAGTCCGATTGTTGAATGCCGAGTGACCCTGGCACGGCGGCCCACCTACCAGCACGTCGACCGCGCCAATTCTCCGACGGGCGCGAGTTTCTCTCGGAGTGCGGCGGGAGCCGAGGTCGCCATCGAAGAGGCTCGCTACGTCGGCGACTTCGAACTCGGAGTCGGGAAGGTTCGCTTGGTAGACGTCGGCGGCGCTCCAGTCGGTGTCGACTCCTAGCCATTCGGACCCAGCATGGAGTGCGCGGCAGGCCTCGCGGACGCCAACGGACAGGCCACCACAGCCAGCGAAAAGATCGACCATCCGCAGCCGTCGCCTTGCCGGTGCGTCTGGAGGACGGGTCGTGCTGCGAAGAAACCACTGATCCGCCTCGTCGGCAGTCAGTGCTCCCTCAGGAGCGTTAACGTCGGTCGCAATGAGCGAGTCCAAGGTCGCGCCTGTCGGAAGCTGCAGGCGACGGACGACATCGCGGTCCCGCGCCACGAAGGTCTCGAGTATGCGGCCCTCGAGTCGCGCGCGACGCCTCGAACGGCCGTTAGGTCGACCGTTCTCGGGGTGCAGAAAACTCTGCGCGGGTTCTGCCGCAACAGACACACGGCGAGGCTAGCCGTTCGCCCGGACGGATCCCGCCCGGGCGCGCGCCTCCGCAAGTGTGCGGCGAAGCCCGACCGTGCTAGCGCGTGGCTGCAAAGAGCGCGAGCAGCTGGCGTTGTCCGTCGTCGAGCTCGAGCCGAGGTCCAGAACGTGGGTAGATCTCGGCGGCGTCCCAGAGATTTCGCACGACACTTGTTGCGACTCCGATCTTTACGCCGCGTAACCTCAGGCTCGCCAACAGCTCGTGATTCGGGAAGAGGTAAGCAGCCGAGATCGCGATCGGGCGCGTAGTGCCTCTCGACGTTCCTGCGGCAGATCGCGGTCCGACAAGGACGAGTGTGTAGTCGGCGACGGGAGCGCCGTCACGCGGAAGGTCAAGCAGACCTTCGTTCTTGCCGTAGAGCTTCACATTCACCGTCTTGCCGGCTAGGTGGCCTCTTGTGAAGGTGCCGTCCGTTGCCGTCGCCGAGGCGGACTCGTTGAGAGCGATGTCGAAGATCGCTGCGGCGATGAACTCGCCGATGTGACCCGGAAGGGCCGGCCGGCCGATGAGTTCCGCGATTCGAGCTTCGATGCTTGCGCGCTCGCGAAGAAGCTCCGCCAGCTCCGCGACTCGGTCGCGCCCGTCCATCCGGGGAAGGCTAGAACCTTGCTACCCGAGCGTGGCTGGTTTCGTAAGAGCGTCCGCCTCGCGCACCGATACTGAGGTGATGGATCTTCGCGATGGTCAGGTCCGGCTTTCGCCGTCCGATGTCACGGCGTTCCTCGCCTGCGAGCACCTGACGACGCTCCAGCTGCGCGTTGCTCGGGGCGAGCTTGCGGTAACGGAGGAGGTGAACGAGCAGGCGGAACTGGTGTTCCGTAAGGGTGAGGAGCACGAGCGGGCGTTTCTCGAACAGCTCCGCAGCGAAGGAAGAACGGTCGCTGAGATATCGCTGGCGCGCGACCTAGACTGGGACCGGGCCGAGACCGAGACGCTCGACGCGATGCGCTCGGGCGTCGATGTCGTCTACCAGGGCGTTTTCATCGACGCCAACTGGCGCGGTGTCGCCGACTTTCTTCTGCGCGTCGAAACGCCATCAGCTCTCGGCTCATGGAGCTACGAGGCGCTGGATACGAAGCTGGCGCGCACGGCTAAGCCCTCATACATCCTGCAGCTCTGCTTCTACGACGAGCAGCTCAGGCGGCTACAGGGCCGGGCACCGAAGCGGATTCACGTGTTGCTCGGGTCGGGTGAACTCGCCACGTTTGGGCCTGAGGAATTCGGCGCCTACTACCGGCGCGTTCGCTCGCGCCTGGTCCAGTTCATCGCGGACGGGAGGGCTACGCAGCCTTATCCGAACGATCACTGCGGGATCTGTGAGTTCAAGCCCGTCTGTGACGCATGGTGGAACGAGGTCGACCACCTTTGCCGTGTTGCCGGAATTCGTCGGCAACAGGTGGAAACGCTAGGTGCCCATGGGATCACGACCCTCGCTGCCCTTGGTCGTGCGCCAGTCGAGCCGGCGCCGCCGGGGATGCCGGCGGAGACGTTCGCGAAGATTCGCCAGCAGGCGGAGCTTCAGCTGTGGGCGCGCGAGCACGGCCGTGACCGCTTCGTGCTGCTGAAGCCACAGCCGGAGAGCGGCTTCGCATTGCTGCCGGATCCATCGCCGGGCGACCTCTTCTTCGACTTCGAGGGCAACCCGTTCTGGGATCGCGACGGCGGCCTCGAGTACCTGTGGGGCATCCTCGATGCTGACCGGCATTTCACGCCGCTCTGGGCGTACGACCATGAGACCGAGCGCGCTGCGTTCGAGCGCTTCGTCGACCTTGTGCACGAGAGGCTCTCGCGCTATCCGAACATGCATGTCTACCACTACGCCTCCTACGAGATCACGGCCCTGAAGCGGCTGATGGGCCGCTACGGGACGAGAGAGGAAGAGCTCGACGACTTGCTGCGCCGCGGTGTCTTCATCGACCTGTTCAAGGTCGTTCGCAACGGGCTGCGCGCCTCACGTCCGGGATACGGCCTCAAGGAGATGGAGACCTTCCTCGACTTCCACCGCCAAGCGGCTGTCCGCGATGGCGGCACGTCGATCGTCATGTTCGAAGAGTGGATGCAAACGCGCGACAAAGCCCTCCTCGATCAAATCGCTGCCTACAACGAGGAGGACTGCGTTGCGACGCTGCTGCTGCGCGACTGGCTGCTCGAACGACGGGTGGAGGTCTTGGACGAGTTCGGGACGTTTCCGACGCCTGAGCCGGTCGAGTCGAAGCCTCCGCCGCCGGAGAAGGTCGAGCGCGCGGCGCTGCGGGAGGCGCTCTTGGCAGCAGGCGATGAGCTGGCGGCGCAGCTGCTCGACTACCACGACCGCGAACGCAAGCCCGTCTGGTGGGCTTTCTACGACCGATTGGAGATGACGTCGGAGCAGCTCGCCGAGGACGCCGACTCGATAGGTGGCCTCGCCGTCACCGGCGGCCCGGAGCCAGTCAAGCGCTCCCAGGCATGGACGTTCACCTATCCCGCGCAGGAGCACAAGCTCGGCCAGGGCCAGGACACCTTCGATCCCGTAACGCGGCGCTCACCCGGCGAGATCCTGGAGCTCGACCGCGACGAACGGCGGCTCGTTCTCAGACGTGGTCCTTCGCTGAAGGACGTGCCGCTGCCTCGGGCGCTGATCCCGGGGCGGCCGTACGACACCGATGACCAGGAGGACGCGCTCATGCGCCTCGGGCGCTCGCTGCTCGCCGGCGATCATCGCTATTCCGCGCTCGAGTCGGTGCTGCGCCGCGAGCCCTTCGCGCAGTCCATCCAGACGACCGACCTCGAGCAGATGAAGGCGCTTGTGCTCTCGCTCGACGGCCGGCATCTGGTGATCCAAGGACCGCCTGGGTCAGGCAAGACGTGGATCTCCGGCCGGCTGATCGCACACCTCCTCGCTAACGGCAAGCGCGTCGGCGCGGCTTCCACGAGCCACAAAGCCATCCACAACCTGCTCGAGGCGGTCGAGGAAGCGTCAGAGGAGCTCGGCATCGGCTTCGAGGGCCTCAAGAAGGCAAGCGGTGGGAACCCGGAGTCGTTCTACCGCGAATCGACTCGCATCAGGAACGTGACCGACGCCGCCGCGTCCGTCGAGTGCAACCTCGCTGCCGGAACCGCCTGGCTCTTCTCCGGCGCGGAGCACGACGGCACCTTCGATTACCTCTTCATCGACGAGGCCGGTCAGGTCTCACTCGCCGACGCTCTCGCGATGGGCACCGCCGCCAAGAACCTTGTCCTTGTAGGCGACCCGCAGCAGCTCGACCAGGTGATCCAAGGAACGCATCCCGACGGCAGCGACGCCTCGGTGCTCAAGCACCTCATCGGCGAAGAGCAGACGATCCCCGCCGACCGCGGTCTCTTCCTCGAGCAGACATACCGTCTTCACCCCGACGTCTGCGACTACATCTCGGATGAGTTCTACGAGAAGCGGCTCCGGCCGGACCCGGTCACCGCGACCCGGACGACGCCGCTCGGCACGGGTCTTCGCCACGTGCCCGTCGAGCACGAGGGGCGACGGCAGGAGTCGCCGGAGGAAGCAGCACGCGTGCGGCGACAGGTGGAGAAGCTCCTCGCTGGCGGCGTCTCGGTCGACCAGATCGTCGTCGTGTCGCCCTACAACGCACAAGTCAACCTGCTGCGAGAGACGCTCGGGGATCGCGTCCGCGTGGGAACCGTGGACAAATTCCAGGGGCAGGAGGCCGACGTCGTGCTCTACTCGATGGCGAGCTCGAGCGGTGATGACATTCCGCGAGGGCTCGAGTTCCTCCTCTCGCGCAACCGGCTCAACGTTGCGATCTCTCGGGCCCGTTGTCTGGCCTACCTCATCTGCTCCCCACGGCTGCTCGAGGTCAACGCGAGCACGATTCCGCAGATGCGTCTTGCGAACGCGCTCTGTCGATTCGTCGAGCTCGCGGAAGACGCATGAAATCCACTGTTGCGCGCGCTCGTCGCGGCGAGCCGGTGCTGACCGTTAGGCAACCGTGGACGTCAGCGTAAGAACGCATGGGCTCAGCGATGACTGAAGGGCATGGGACTGATCTACACGCTCGTCATCGGGATCCCACTCTGTGCGGCTCTCGTCACTGTGGGCTTGTTGCTTTGCGCCACAGTGATCGGCCTTCCCGTCGGCTTGACGCTGATCGCTCTCGGCTTTAGGTACCTCACGCTCCCGCAGAGGCGCTTCTTGTGACGGAGGTGGGCGCGCCCCCGGCCACGTCTGCTGGGGATTGGACGGCGGAGCGGATCGACGCGGAATGCGACGCGGCGTACGAGTCGTACTTCGCGGACATCCGGCAGCGGCACATCGCCTATTTCGCAGAGCGCCCCGAGTTGCGGAGCGACACGCATCCCTTCGCAGCGAAGAGCCGTGAGGCAGCGTTACCGGACGGATGGGAGCACCTCGCGCGCGCTCTTCCGGCCAATGCCTGGCACCGCCACCACCTTTCAGGCGGCTCGAGCCAGATGCTCGCGTTAGTGCTGCTCGCAGCAGCAGCTCGCGCGGACGCGTCACTTGATTGGATAGCTGGGAATCTCCACCTACGTGCCCCGCTCGGACTTTTCGAGGTCGAACTTGCGCCGGCGGTACTGAACGAGCTGCCGCGGCAGACGACGCTCGACTGGCTCGTACTCGACCGCCGTCAGGTGATCGCGGCTGAAGCGAAGTTCACCGAGCGCGGTCTAGGGCAGTGCTCGTGCGAGGGGCGCGACACGGGGTCATGCTCGGACCGCGTGCTCGAACGCCTGTACTGGACGGTTGCCTCGCGGGACATGGCGATCGCCGCGGCAGACGGAGGGTGCGCCTTGAGTCCCGCCTATCAAGCGGTTAGGAACGTCGCCGCGGCGCAGGCCCTTGCCGGCGACAGGAAGAGCGCATTCCTGCTTCTGTACGACGCCCGCAACCCATACTTCGCGGGAACAGGCACCTGGCCAGGGTGGAAACGGATGCTCTCAAGCGCCATGAGCAAGTCACGCACGTCCTTCTTGTCACTGTCTTGGCAGGAACTTCTGAGCGCCGTCAGCCTCGACGCACGCGTCAGTTCCTGGGCAGCTGACAAGCACGGACTCGTGCCAGACGCTCGATGACGACGCCGTACACGGAGATGCTCGCTCTGTATCGGGCGTGCCCGCGCGGCCTTACTGAAGGCGAGGCGTATGGTCGGGAGCTGCTACGTGCACCAGATCGCGTTGCAGCACTTTTCGGTCTGAGCGTGGCGCAGTTCTCCCGCTACTCGAACATCGACGAGTCGTTTCATGACGGTAGCGGCGCGCCAGGGTTCTCCGGTAGCCACGGCAAGGCAATCACGCGAACCGTCGACGTTGCGAAGCGCCTCGCCGATGCGGAGCGGTGCAGCGTCGAAGGCGGCGAGGGCTTCGGGTTCCGATACGTCGACCGAGAACTCGACGTCATGCGAACGAGCACTACACAGCTTCTCGATGACGGCACAAACTCGAAACGTGCCCTCGTCCTGGACCTTCTACTCGCTGGCACCGACGGCACGCCAATACTCACGGAAGTCAAGATCGGAAAGGACACGCACCCGCACTACGCGCTCATCCAGGTGCTCGCGGCAGCTGCGCATCTCGTCACACCGGCGCAACGTGCTCGCCTCGCGAGGTGTTACTCGGACTCGATCGTTCTCCCGGAGCGTGCGCCCTTCATCGAGCTCGCGGTGCTGCTTGTCGACAAGCCGGTAGCCGGCAAAGCGGCCACGATGCTGTCCGACGCGCAGGACCTGGCCGAGGCCCTGATGCGGAATGCCGCCGTCAGTAGCCTGATCCGCGCCATCCACTTTCTCGTGCCGACGGACCTCTCGAACCGCGCGCTCACGTTCCGGCGAGCGGGGGTTGTTTCAGATCAACACCTTGGGTAGCGTCGTAGGATCAAGGTCGATTCGCAGACAGAACTGGTCATTGCGACGGACATCGCGAAGCGGCTCCGCATCTCGCCGCAACGGGTGAACGTACTCGCAGCAGGCGCAAGCTTTCCGAAGCCTCTCGGGAAGCTCGGTCGCTCCTCGGTCTGGCGCTGGAGCAGCATCGAACGGTGGGCCCGCGGGACTGGTCGTCTGCCAGCCCCGGGCTAAGGAAAGCCGCTCCTTCCTAGACGCAGATCCACCCTCCGGGTGATGAGGCGGCGCCCATCCGCGCGGTTTCGTCACGCCGCAGGGGTTGTTTCAAATCAACACGTCGCGAAGGAGGAGCGATGGAGTACCGGATCGACCGGGAGGCGCTGGCCGAGTTCATCAGCCGTCAGCTGGCGCAGATCGAGGCCGCCTCGATTCCGAAGCTGCTCGCGGACGTCGTCGAGCTGCGGCTCCGTCACGAGGCGGTCAGCCGCGACGAGGTCGCCGCGCTCTGGCTCGGCGCGGGGCTGGCGACTCACGTCGGCCTTGCGATCTTCGAGGAGCCGGAGCGCTTCATCACCGTCACCGATCCCGAGCCGCTCGCGGCCTGAACAGGAGGAGGAATCGATGCAAACCCAAGAACCGACCTTCCGCCTCGACGAGGCACGCGCGCCGCTCTGGTTCGGCGCAGATGCCGGATGGGATGACGCCGTCCGCGCCGTCGATCCGCGCGCGACAAGGAGCGCCGAGGCGATGATCGCCGCCGCCGGTCTGGGCTGGACGGTGGAGCAGCACCCGTTGGAGGCCGTCCTCGACCGTGGGGCGAGCACGCAGCGAGTGCCCGTTCCGAAGCACGTCGCGAACGTCCGCAGCGACACCGGCGCCGTCGTTGGCGTCGTCGGCGAGAGCTACGAGCCGCTCCACAACCGCGCCGCGTTCGCTTTCTGCGACGCGATCACCGACTCCGGTCGCGCCCACTGGATCGGCGCGGGCGAGACACGAGGCGGCGCACGCGTGCACGCGCTGATGCGGCTTGATCGCGAGATCCGGATCGGTGGGGCAGAGGGAGAGGACGTGCTCCCATTGCTGTGCTTCCGCAACGGCCACGACGGCGGACTCGCCGTCACCGTCTCGGTCGCGCCGTTCCGCCTCGCCTGTCTCAACGGGATGCTGCTCCCGCTCGCGGGTGCGCAGCGCACCTGGAAAGCACGGCACACCGCGAACGTGGAGGCAAAGCTCGCGGACGCCCGCCGCACGCTCGGGATCGCCTGGCGCTACTACGACGAACTCGAAGAGCTCGGCGCACGCCTGCTCGGCCAAGGGGTCAGCGATAGCGAGTTCGAGCACTTCCTAGCGCGGCTCGTGCCGCTCCCCGAGCCGCGACCGGACGAGACGAACGGCGGCCGCGCCGTCCGCAACACCGAGCGCGTGCGCGAAGCGATTCGCGCCGCCTACCGCACGACGCCCAACCTCGCGGACATTCACGGCACCGCCTGGGGCGCGCTGCAGGCCGTCGCCGCGTACGTCGATCACGCGCAGCCGATGCGCCGCACTGCCAACCGCACGCCCGCCGAGGCGCGCTTCGAACGCGCCACCGAACCCGCGCCGCTCAAGGATCGCGCGCTCGAACTGCTCACCGAAGGAGGCCACCAGTGACCGCAACGCTGACGCTCGTCCCGCTCAACAAGATCAAGCCCGGCGACGGCTTCAACCCTCGCAGTGAGTTCGCTGAGGAGCAGATGGCCGAGCTTGTCGCCTCGGTGAAGCGGCACGGGATCATCACCCCGCTGACCCTCGCGCCCGCCGATGACGGCTGCTTCACGATCATCGCGGGCGAGCGCCGCTACCGCGCGGCGAAGGCGGCGAAGCTGCGCGAGGTGCCGGCCCAGGTGCGCGACGCGGACGGAGAGGCGCTGTCGCTCGCGGTGGCGGAGAACGTCATCCGTGCCGACCTCAATCCGCTCGAGGAGGCGCGCGCCTACCAGCGGCTCATGGAGGAGAACGGCGACGCGGCGAAGGTGGCGAAGCTCGTCGGCAAGCGGGAGAAGCTGATCGCGGAGCGGCTCGACCTGCTCAAGCTCCCCGAGGAGGCGCAGACGCTGCTTTCGGCTCGCCGCGTCCCGCTCGCATGCGCGCCGACGCTCGTCCGGGTCGCAGAGGCCGAGCCATTGCTCGCCGACCTCTGTGCGGCGTGGTTGGCCGACCGCCCGCACGACGCTGCCGCCTTCCCGGGCGCGCCCGGTGAGGTCGTCGACGACGTGCTCGCGGCGAGGTGGCAGGACGACGACGGGCAGCCGTTCAATCCCGTCGCGTACAGCGTCGGCGGCTACCACGCCCCGATCCTTCCGGGTGGCAGTCGCTCCGATGTGCTTGTCGCCGTCGTCGCGAAACTCGGTGAGCGCGGCGAGGCCGTCGCCACCGCGTACGCCGACCTGCCGGAGATCGTCCACTCCTCCGAATACGACTGGGCCGCGCGGCAGGAGGAGGAGCGCCGGGAGCGCGAATGCTTCTCGCTCGGGCAAGAGGACGCCGACGCAGCGCGTGCGTTCGGCTGCCTCTTGGAATTGCCGACAGGTGACGAGCGCCGGCCGAACGCCTACGCCACCGATCCCGAGTGGATCGCGGACCGTCTCGTCCAGAAGATCGCCGCGTACGCCGCCGCCGACACCGAGCGGAAGCGTGCCGCGCGCGAGCAGCAGTCGCCCACCACGCCGGACGATCCCGAGCGCGAGGCTCGCCGCCAGGAGCGCGAGCGGCAGTACCAAGCGCGTGTCTCCGCCCGATCTCGCAACCTCGACCTCGGCGCGGCGCTCGCACGCTGGGAGCCGAAGATCGATACGGACGCCATCAAGCTCCTCGGGTCGCTCGTGCTCGCTCACTACGGCAAGGCCGCCGCTTGGGCGCACCGCCTCTGCGTCGAGCAGCCAACGACGACGAACAAGCAGGGCAAGGTGACCGTCCGCTACCCGCGCGGCGCGACGGCCGAGAAGGAGCTGCACGAGCAGGCAACCGCCGCGCTGATGCGGGCGCGGACGCCAGAGGCGGCGCTCGCGGTCGTCCTCAAGCTGCTCGTCGCGCAGCGGCTCGCGGACACGGACGGTCTGCCGAACGCCGACCGGCAGGGCGTCTACGAGCCGCAGGAGCTGGCGCGGTCGAAGGTCATCGACAAGCTCGCCCGCCGGGTCGCGCCGCCCTCCGTCAAACAGCACTTGGCTGAGCGGGCTGCGGAGCGCGAGCGGGCCGAGCAGCAGGCCCGCGCCGATCGGGAGGTGCGGCTCGAAGCGCAACGCGCCAAGCTCGCCGCCGGAGAGCCGATCCGGTGCGAGTGCTGCTTCGAGCCGATCGACTCACCCGAAGCCGCCGTCGAGAAAGACGGAACCCTCGTCCATGCGGGCGACTGCGAACGCGAGTGGGGCAGCGTCTACGAAGCCGACGAAGACGCCGAGGACCCAGAGTGAGCGCGAAACACCCACTCCGTCCGCTCACCCTACTAAGCTCGACAACACGCGAGACGCAGATGCATCCTGATGCAAAAGTGCCTCGCGCATGCTAAGCTCGCTGGGTGCTGTCGGTCGCGAAGCTCACGCCGGGGCAGGAGGCGTACTACGAGCGATCGGTGGCGGCCGGCCTCGACGACTACTACGCCGGCCGCGGCGAGTCGCCCGGCATCTGGACAGGCCGTGGAGCCACCACCCTCGGGCTCGAAGGAGTCGTGCAGGATCGGCAACTTGGAACGCTCATCCGCGGAGTCGACCCGCTGAGCGAGAAGCGTTTGCGGAAGCACCCGAAGGAGCGCACGATCACGATCGAGCGGATCGATCCTCACTCTGACGAGCGGCGGATCGAGCAGAAGAAGCTCTCGCCCGTCGCCGGGTTCGACCTCGTCTTCAGCACGCCGAAGAGCGTCAGCCTTCTCCACGCCCTCGGCGACGAGAGCACGCGGCGCGCCGTTAACCAGGCGCATGCCGCAGCGTGGCAGGCGGCGCTCGAGTACCTCGAGGACGAGGCGTGCGTCACGCGCCGGGGAAAGAACGGCTTCATCCGCGAGCACGGCGGCGGCTTCGTGGCGGCTGCCTACCAGCACCGCACGAGCCGTGCGCAAGATCCACACCTTCACACCCACGTGATCGTGGCGAACATGGCGCAGAGCCCGAGTGATGCGAAGTGGCGCGCGCTCGACGGCGAGGCGATCCTGAAGACCTACCGGCTCGCGGCCGGCTACCTCTACGAAGCGCATCTGCGGGCCGAGCTCTCGCGGACGCTCGGTGTGGAGTGGGCGAAGCCGCGGAAGGGATGGGCGGAGCTCAAGGGCGTGCCACGTCGCGTGATCGACGAGTTCTCGACCCGTCGACTGGCGGTAGTCGAGCGGATGCGGGAACGGGCTGCGAGCGGGTTCTACGCGGCCCAGGTTGCCGCCGTCGACACACGCGAGCGGAAGGAACAGGTGGATCTCACTGTGCTGCGCGAGGACTGGCGCGCTCGCGCCGCGGAGCACGGCCTGGGGCAGCGGGAACTGACATCCCTTGTAGGTCGATCGACCCGGCGTGAGCCGTCGGCTCGGGAGCTGCAGACGATCGTCCGGCGGCTGCTCGGACCGCTCGGATTGACGGAGAAGCGGACGGCGTTCGCAGCTCCGGCGCTCGCGATGGCGTGGGCCGAGGCGCTACCGCAGGGCGCGACCGTCTCCAGGATCCGGCGGCTGTGCGAGCGGTTCGTCGCCATCGACGGCGTCGAGCGCGTGGGTGAGGCGCCCGCGCCTGGTCGGCCCGCCCGCTATTCGACCTTGGAACTGATGCAGCTGGAGCTGGCGGCGCTCGAGCTCGTCGACCGCGGCACGGACTCCGACGCGCCGGCGCTCGAAGCCGACGCCGTTGACAGCTCGCTTCCCGACGGACTGTACGAACGACTGTCGAGCGAGCAGCGCGCGATGGTGCGCAAGGTCGCGACGAGCCGGGATCGCGTCGTCTGCGTCGTCGGAGTCGCCGGGGCAGGGAAGACGACCGCCGCGCACGCACTCGCGACCGTGTTCGCGTCGTCTGGCACCGACGTTCTTGGCGCGGCGCCTTCGGGCGTTGCGGCTGAGAAGCTCCAGGATGAGACCGGCATTCCCTCGACGACCATCCACCGGCTCCTCGATCGAGCGCAGCGCGGCGAGCTGCCGAAGCGTTGCGTGCTGGTCGTCGACGAGGCCGGTATGGCGGAGACGCGCGTACTGGCTCCCGTAATTGAGCACGTCGAGCGGATCGGCGGGAAGGTCGTGCTGATCGGCGACCCGTACCAGCTGCCTGCTGTTGGGGCCGGCGGCCTCTTTGCGGGGATAGTCGAGCGGAAGGGAGCTGTCCTGCTCCACGAGAACCGCCGTCAACGCGACGAGCTCGAGCGTCTCGCGCTGGCGAAGATCCGGACCGGGCTCGGGCGGGACTACCTGGCGTTCGCCGAACAACGCGAGCGGCTCGTCGTCTCGGAAGATCCGCTCGCCACACGGATGCGCCTTGTTGCCGACTGGTGGTCGCACGCCCGTTCCGATCTCGCTGGGAACGTCATGATCGCGCTGCGCCGTCGGGACGTCGCCGAGCTCAACGCGCTCGCGCGTGGCCTGATGGAGACGAACGGAAAGCTCGGTCGTAGCAGACTTACGGTTGCCGGGCGCGAGTTTGCCTCAGGCGATCGCATCGTTTGCCTCCGAAACAGCGACCGGGCCGGAGTCAAGAACGGCACGCGCGGCACGGTTGAGCGCGTCGAGAAGGCGAGCGGCGCGCTCACGGTTGCGACCGATCGCGGCGAGCGAGTCGAGCTAAGCCGCCAATACCTCGAAGCCGGGCACGTCCGCCACGCGTACGCGTTGACAGGCCACAGCGGACAAGGCGTGACCGTCGACCGCGCCTTCGTCCTCGGCTCGGGCGAGGCGCGCCTGCAGGAGTGGGGCTACGTCGCGCTTTCGCGAGCGCGTGAGGCGACTCGTCTCTACGTGACCGCGAACACCTTCGAGCGCGAGAGCGACTTCCATGAGCACGACGATCGCGATCCGGTCGCGCGGCTCGCGAGCGCGCTCGAGGAGTCGGCAGTTGAGCGGCTCGCCGTAGACCAACGGCCACATGAGAGCGGGCCCCGCCACGCGGTGCGAGCCGAAATCGATCGCGGTACGCCTTCCGTTCGCACGTCCGGGCAGCTTCGACTGATCGAGCAGGAACGGCTCGTTCTGCGACGCACACGCGACGAGGCAGTTCAGCGACTGAGCGAAATCGAGGATCGCCTCTCCCGCTCGCGATTCCGCGGGCGCAGAAGCGCGGCTGATATTCAGCGCCAGGCGCAGGAGTTCAGAACCGCGGCTCGCGTCGCGACCGAGCGCCTGGAGGAACTCGAACAGCGAACCGTGCGCCTACGTTCGAGGTCAGCACTGCGGTCAGTGGCACCCCCGACAAGATCTGTCGAGCGCCCGCAGGCGCTCGGCCTTGATCTCTAGAGCGAGCGGTGCGGATTCTCGTTTGGCAGGGGATTCGCCGCAAGCCGGACTCTGCCGTGGCGGTCCGCCTAGCCGTCACTCCCGAGACGCGCGGCGTAGCGAAGCACGGCCCTCGAGCTCCGACGGTGCTCAGGGGTCGCCCCGAGCTTCGCCAGTGCGCTCTTATGCTCCTTCGTCCCGTAGCCCTTGTGCCGGTCGAAGCCGTAGCCGGGGTAGCGCTCGCCGAGGCAAGTCATGTGGCGATCGCGGGCAACCTTGGCCACGATCGAGGCGGCCGCGATGGTCGCGCTGGTGCCGTCTCCGCGCACGATCCTCTCGTGCACGGGTGCCCCAGGCCCGAGTGGGACACTGCCGCCGTCCACGAGACGAAGCTCCGCCCGCTCCCCCAGCGCGCGTAGCGCCCCTTCGAGGCAGGCCAGGTTGGCCGGATCGAGCCCGATCCGGTCGATCTGGTTCGCAGGGATGGAGACGAGCGAGACGGCGTCCGCGTGTGCGAGGACCCCTTGGGCGAGACGGGCGCGCTTGCCGGGCGAGAGGCGCTTCGAGTCGTCTAACTCCTCGAGGAGATCCCTCCCTGGCCCGGAAGCGAGCTGCTCTAGGTCGAAGAGAACGCCGGCGGCCATGATCGGGCCGGCCCAGCAGGCGCGCCCCACTTCATCGACGCCAGCAATCAGGCGAACGCCGCGAGCGCGGTCGTGGGCAAGGAGGGCAGAGTCGCTCATTGAATGCGCCTATTCAAGCCCACCGAGAAACCGCATTCACCGGCGAACTAGCTGCGCGAGGCGGAGCTCGTGCGTGCAGCTGTTCGCAATGCCGCTCGTGCCGAGGTGACGTGCGGATGAAACGGGTGGCTCTCGTTAGCCGCGCAGTTCAGCGGTGGCTGCATCAATGCGATCACCGCGTCCTCGACCTCCCACGGTTGGTCACGCGCGCACCAAGTGAGCGCGAGGTGCGCGAACTGCCACTCACGCAGACGTGCGTTGCCGTCGCGGTCCAGAGTGACCTTCTTGCGTGTGGCGCGCGGGTTGAGCTTCAGCTCGCCCATAAGAAACGCTGCGAGAGCGAAGCGCAGGGTCGAGGACGAAATGTTGCCCCGCACGTGTTGATCGATGACACGAGACCGGACTGTCCCACTCGAACTGGCACGTTTCGGGCTGATGCCGACGTAGAGCAGGTCGAGGTCCGGTGCACTGGGATGGGGGTGGTGCGGGAGGCTGACTATCGAGCTTCGATCGACCCACCATGCGTAGAAGCCGGGCACTGCGGGAAGTCCGCCGGCCGTTTCAGGTTGGAGGCCGTTCTCAACCGATACGGGATGAGTGGCACAGAGCGAGGCGGCGACAGACTCGGCGTCGAGAACCCTCACATCCGGCCCGCGACCAGTGTCTCGAAGAGGCACTCGCGAGCTCCGGGGGCGGGAATCCAGATCAGGGACTCGGCCTGGGACGGGGCTCTGTCGAACGCGATTGCGAAGCCGCTCGCGGCGAGCAGCAGGGGGAGTGCCTCACGGAGCTGGTCGTCACGATGCTCGTGCACGTCGAAGCGGACGACGAACGCGCAACTCACCGGTCGCTCGAACTCGACGCGAAGAAGGAGCCGCCAGAGCGGGTCACCTTTGCTCGGCCGGAGCAACGACCAGGCTGTAGCTACGTGCCCGGCAGGCTCCGTCTCCAGGACCCGCGCAAGGTCGAGCACATCGCGACGCCCGTGCGACTCCACCCACAGTCCGACCGTGAGCCCGTCTCGCGGGTTTCCGTCGAACACCGTCGCTGAGACGCACGACAGCGCCTCACGCGACAGCTCCTCGAGCCGTTTCGTAAGGCGCTTCGGCGAGAGCTTGGTGAGATCTTCGGCGATGCTCATCACGCTACCGCTCCGGAAGCGATCTTTCGCAGCCGCCGATCCTTGAACCAGGGGCGGAGGCTGATCCGGGCCGGGGCGAGGTGGCCGTACACCAGCAGTCCGTGGCCCGGCTTCATCTCCCGCAGAACGTTCGCCGGCGCGATGTTCCGGTAGGCGACGGAGTGCGTTGTCGAGCGCCGACCCTCTGCGCCCGTCGTCGATGACGTCTGCCCGATCTCCTCGTCGCCGAGCAGTCGCGCGACGTAGTCGAGCGTCTGCCCATCAGCGATCCCGGAGAGGATCACCTTCGCGCGATGGTTCGAGACGATCGTCGGCGTTCGGTCCCTGCCGTAGACGGCGTTGATCTGCGACATGTCCTGGAAGACCGAGACGAGCTGGATGCCCTGACCGGCGCCAGTCGAGGCGAGTGTCGCCAGCTCGCGCAGGGGCGCGATGTTCGCACATTCGTCGAGCACGATGAGGAGCGCCGGGTCCACAGGGGCGCCGGTCTTGGCTGAGCGTTCGTAAGCACGGGTCACGATCTCCTGGACGAGGGTCGCGAATAGGGGCTGGAGCCGCCGCTGCTCGTGCGCTGGCGCGCAGAGGTAGGCGGTGTTGCTTCCGCCGTCGAGAACCCGCTCCGCACGGAGTTCGGACGTGAGCGCCGACGCGAGGACGCCGGGATCGGCATACGCAGCGAGAACCGTCTCGGCAGTCGTGTAGACCCCTGAGCGAGTGCGCTCGTCACGTTGCGACGACGCTTGGAACGCCGTGACCGCCGCGTTCTCGCCGGTTTCGTCGAGCGCCGCGAAGATTTCTTCCTGTTCCTGCGCGTCGATCCAGCGGACGACGTCCGCCATCGTTGCGTCGGACGTCGCCGCAGCGAACAGGACCGGCGCGAGCAGCTTGGCGGCTGCCGCGTACCAGAACTCGGCGTTCTCCACGCCCGCGTTCCCACGATGCGCGGCGGCGACGAGCCACGCGGCGACCCGCTGTGCCCCGGTCCACGTCGAGCACGACGAGAGAGGGGTCCAACCGCAGGTGGGCATTCCAGTGCTCCCCGTCGGGTCGTAAATCCAGACTCGCCCAGCCTGCTCTCGCGCGGCGAGCGTTTCTCGCATCAGGTCTGTCTTGACCGACGTCGCGACGACCGGTCCTTTCCACTCGAGGATCGCAGGGACTGCGAAGCCCGAGGTCTTGCCAGTCTGCACCGGGCCGACCACGATCACCGATTGGCGCGGCTCGGCCGCGACTAGGCGGCCGTCGACGACGCCGAGCGACAGGCGCCCCGGCACCGCCTCGCGGATTCGCAGCGGCTTGAGGTCGCGCCGCCGCGCCCAGCGCGTCACGGGAACACCGCTCCCTCGCCGCGAGCGAACGCGGATAGCCCCGAACGCGAGCCCGACCATCGGCACGACGAGGGCGGCGGCAGTGCCGTAGAAAACCGCCGGCCCCGGAAGCAGCGGCCTTTCGGTCAACGGCCATGCCGCAGCGGGATCGTCGAGATGTGCCGGGAAGTGTGCGAGCACCGCGCCCATATCCGCGGCGCCGACAGATGGCCACTGGCCCTCGAAGAGTCTCCCGGCAGCTTCTCCGGTCGCCCAGAGCAGCGCCGTCACGGCCGCAGCTACGGCAAGCGCGCCGAGCGCGATGGTCTCGAGCGGACTCGACTCCTCGCCCGCGAGCGGAAATCGCGGCGGCTGGCGCTCGCCTGTCACGCTGCCTTCACTGCCATGCGCGCGTCGGTGTCGACGAGCTCGTGCTCTGACGACGACAGTCGGTGCTGGACGAGGAACGATCGCTGCCCAACCTTCCAGAGAGCCCACCCACGCCGGAGATGGGGGAGAAGCTCGGCCTCGGTGTCGGTCAACCCGAGCAGCTCGCGTGTTTGCGGAAGCTGGTCGGGCGGCTGCGCGTAGATGACCTTCGTCTCGGCGTCGGCAAGCAGGCCCTCCGCGAGCCGCACTTCTCGACTTCCCTCGGCGCCGGTCGAGCGCAGGTCGGATAGGCGGTGCATCACGACGACGTTCTGCGCACCGAGCCCTCGCGAGAGCTTGAACGACTGCTGGAGCCACTCGCCGATTCCGAGGTTGGAAAGGATTCGCCACGCCTCGTCGACGACGACGATCCGCTTCGCGCTGCGTGCGTCGGTCTCCGCGTCAATCATCGCTTGGAGCCACGCGGTCGCACACGTCATCAAGATCCCGAGCGCGGTCGTGTGCGTGTTGAGCACCGCGCGAAGGTTGAGGACGACCAACGGCGCGTCGAGGTCGAGGCCGGCGGTTGTCGGCCCGTCGAACATCCCGCGCAGGTTCCCGGAGCAGAGTTGGTCGAGCGCGAACGCCATCGGGCGCACCGAGATCGCGAGCTCCTCGGACTGCATTGCGAGGGCGCCGGCCATCTCGGCCGTCGGATGGATCAGGATGTCGACGACGTCTGGGAGCGTTGGCTCGCGATCGCAGCGGCTCCGGAGTACGTGGAGCGCCTCCTGAGCGCCTCGCTTCTCCTCGGGCGTGAGCGGCCGCTCCAGCGCTGCTGCGGCGACGGAGTAGAGGAGGTTGAGCTGACGCTCCGCGCCTGCGCGCGGCGTGAGCGGGTTCAGGCGGACGGAGCCTCCGGGGGAGAGGGTGATCGGTTGCACGCCGAGCGCCTCGGCGAGTCGGTCGTACTCCCCCTTGACGTCGACGATCCACGCCTGACGGCCGAAGACGCTCTGGCGGAAGACGTACGTCTTGACCAGGCTCGATTTCGCCCTGCCGACGATGCCGATGACGACTGCGTTCGGACTCGTCAGCTCGCGGCCGTAGAGTTCCCATGGGTCGTAGCAGAACGAGCCGCCGTAGACGTCGCGGCCGATGTAGACGCCGCGTCCGCCGAGACCGCCTTCGGCCACGAAGGGATAGGCGGCCTGGATGTGCGCGGTCGTCGTTCGATGCGCGGGCTGTCCCTTGACGTTCACCGAAGTCCTCTACAGAGCGGCAGCGTGTACGTGAACGCCTCTTCCTGCTGCCCGTACAGACGCAATAGCTCGAGCCGCGCCATCTGAGCCGCGTGCTCGATCTCCGAGCAATTGCGCTCGAGTTCGTCGAGGCTTCGCGCGGACACGGAGACGTATCCGGCGAAGCGAACGGCGGCGTGTCCGTCGGCAAGCTCCTCCTCGCGTCGCGAAGTCGCCTCTGAAAGTCGACGACGACGCGCCGTCTCGACGAAACCGAACCGGCCGCGCAGTTCCTGATCGGCAAGATCCGTCGTACGAGAAGCTTCGGCTTCTCGAATCGCACGAAGCGGCGAGATCGGCTCGATCGTTACAGCAATCGAGCGAACCATCTGAGCATGCAGAAGCAAGGGCGAGAGGAAGGCCGCGCCGACTTCGGTTCGCGGCCAGCCGGCGATCCAGTACGTCGCGTGGACGGCGCCGTCGGCGCGGTAGGACGACCATGTCGTCTCGCTACCCGCCGGCCAGGCAGCGCCCTCCTCAAGACCGTCACGCTCGCGGTCGGCCGCGGCGAGACGAGCAAGCCCGGGGCGCGACCACGGATCGAAGGCCACGCGAATCGCTGAGGCGAGCATTCCCGGTCGGAGCGCGCCGACGACATGAATATCGGCGGAGCCGAGTCGCTCTGCGAGGCTCTCGACTTCGCGCAGGAGCACCTCGGAAGCACCGGCATCGGGGCCGTTCTTGCCGCCGGCGCGTTTGATCTGGCGCCACGCCTTCTTCGCGTCGATTTGGAGGCAGACAAAGAGCTCGTGGTCTCGCGTCACGGAAGGCGCCCCACTGACGAGATCGAGGTACGAACGCATCGGCAGCGCGTCCACGGTCGCGACGTCTCGATCCCACGCTTCACCGAGATAGCGGCCGATCTCGTCCCCGTCGGCCGGCACCGTCCGCTCGAGCCACTGGACCCGGCCGACGGGCGTGCCCTCGCGGGCGAGACTTGCGAGCACGCTGCCCCAGCCTGCCTGCCTCGCCTCCTGCTCGGAGCGATCGAGGAGTCCGAATGAAGTGACGCGCACCGCAAGAGTGGCGGTATAGGTCTTCGAGCGCGTGTCCTTGACGACGCCGATCGTCTCGCCTCTGAAAGGTGCAGCGAGGAGTTCGAGGCCGTGGACTGCCTCCGGAAGATCCACTGCTGGCTCCGGCCGGCCGGTCTCGCCGACTCGCACACCGGCGGCAGGGGCAAGAGACACCCGCCGGTGCCGGCCGAGCGTGCGTCTGCGTGTATGAGCGACGACGATCGGCAGCCATTCTTCGGCCGTTCTCCCGCTCACCGGCCAGAAACAGAAGGCGCCGACGCAGAGCACCAGCCCGAGCGCTGCGAACAGCCCGGCGCCGCTCGGCAGCGTCCGCAGTAGGACGACGGCCGCGGCGAGGCTCACAGCCATTGGGATCACCTGCGTCGCGCGCAGCGATCCGATGAGGCCGCGGCGTTCGAGCGGGCCGAAGCGATACCGCCTGATGTCGCTTTCTGGCATCGGTCAGTCTCCTTCTCGCGGAGGGCGCGGGGGTTGTTCTCGCAGCGGCGGTGGCGAGGCGGATTCCCCGCCTGCAGGCGGTGGCGGAGGCGTCGAGCGATTCGGTGGCGAGCTAGCGTCATCCCGCGACGGCGCTGACCGCCCCGCGCCACTCTCGGCCTGAGGAGACGGCGTCTGCGACTCGCTGCGGACGTACGTCGCACGCCCCGCTCCCATCGACGCGACGTCGGCCCGTGCGCTCGAATGCTCCCTAGACGTGGTCTGCGACGCCGCCGTCTCGCCTTCGGAGGCCGTGGGTGATGTGTACACGGTGCGCGGCACGCCGGAGTAGGCCGGAGAGGTTGATGCGCGCGACTGGCGATCCATCGCTTGGCGCATGTAGCTCGCCGGGCTGTGGATGCCTGCCGACCCGGCGGCGCCCGACATCGCCGCTCGCTGTCCGACGACGCTTCCGGCCGCGACTTCCATCATCGGGATCAGGCGCAGTAGGCCGAACGGTGACCACGCCGCCAGGATTAGGAGCGCAGCACCCGCGATCATGCGCTCGAAGACGCTGCCGTCGCCGGGCTGCGCGAGGCTTGTCTGAGTGATCGCTGCCGACGCGAGCCCGAGGATCGCGATGATCACGAATTTCGCGAGTATCACGGCGACGAGGAACTCCACGAGACGCCGCGCCCAGCGGCTCGTGGCCGGCCAAATCATCGCGACGAACGTGAGTGGGAGAAAGAAGAGCGCGACGTAGATCGCGGCGTCACGGATCACCATCTCGAGCCAGAGCACGAAGGCGCCGATCGCAAGGATGATCGCGCCGAGGAAGACACCGAAGAGGGGAACTGCTCCGGCGGAGGTGTCGTCGAGCGCGTTCTTGTACGCGTCGCCGACTGATTGGAGAAGGTTTCCTGAGCCGCCGCCCAGCCCTTGGACGACCGTAGCGGAGAGACCGTCGGTGACCGACACCAGCAGCTGCGTCGCGACGATCGCCGCGCCCGCGAGGATGAACGCCATCGGTAAGTAACCGAGCGCTGAGCGCAAAAGGATCCACATGTCCTGTCGCCACACCGCCTGGATCACAGCGAGGAGCAGCATCGGCAGGGCAAGAAGTCCGGCGACGGCGATCATCGAGCGGTACTGACCTGCGAACCAGTTGGCCTGAACATCGGGCGTCGCCGTCGCGTCGATGAGGCTGCCGACCTTGCCGGTGACCCAGACGGCCGCGTTGGTCACCCATGAAGTAACGCCGCGCATGACGAAGTCGCCCGCAGCCTGCGCGGCACTCCCGGCCAGATCGCCTGCCGCGTTGCAGACGAAGTCGACGCCCGGCAGATCACACGGGTTTGGGATCGAGGCGGCGCGCGCAGGCGTCGTCCCGGGTCCAGCGGCCACGACCGTCGACAGGACAGCGGCGAGCGTCGCCGCCGCTATGCGGATCGATCGGCTACGGCTCTGCATGTGAGAAGGCGGTGAAGCGCGGGATATCGGTGAAGAGGTCACCGATCGTGGTGGCATCCGCCGTCTGCGGAAGTGGAGGCGTCGGACCCGGCGCACTCGCGAACGACGTGACCTTCCAACCGTGCTCCCACACGAGCGACACGGTCTCGGTTCGCCACGACTGTTGTGGTTGCACCGAGGCGCCGCTGCCGACGATGCCGACGCGCCAGATGGCGACCTTCGCGGCCGAGGGCGTGTAGCTCTCGACGCGATAGCCGGCCAGCGCGGAGCGAAGGATGACCACTGGTGCTGGGACTGAGTCCACGGCCATTCGTGCGCGGACCTCGACTGCGCCCTGTACGTACGCACGCGCGAGCGCCGTACGCGCGCTTGACGCAGCTATTCGGTCCACAAGCCGGCGGATCCGCGCCGAATCGAGCAGGGCCGGGCCGTCGAGCAGTTCGACCGCGGACGCGGCGGCAGCTACCGCCGCGCTCTCCGTCCGCGCTGGCCGCGTCGGGCGCGTCGGCTTCGCTGGTACCTCCGCCTGCGCGGCGGTTGTCGTAGAGGCTGCCGGACTGCCACCGCGCGGCGCGGCGATCCGGCTGCCGATCCCGATTCCGAGCGCGACGAGTGCCAGCGCCGCCACTCCCTGCCAGAGCCATGAGCGCCGACGGTCTTGTGATGCGCGGCTGACTCGCAGCGGAGTCAATGGACCGTGTTGCCGAGGTTCTCGAAGAAGGCCACGATTGCTGGCGCTGCGCCGACTAGGAATGCGGACGCGGCGGAGACGAGCGTTCCGCGGCGGCCGACCGAGGCGTGGTGGTAGTTGCCGGAGTGAGCGCTGAGCGCCCAGACCGCTGCCGAGATCACGAGCCCCGCGAGCGCCGCGAGCAGCCCCCAGAAGGCGAGACCGTTGACGAGCTGCTCGAGTGCGGGGCTACCGGGGAGCCCGTTCGGGTCGGGCTTCCCGCCGATGCCGGTCGCGGCGATGAGGATTCCTGCGAGCGGCGACATGAGCTACGACCTCCTTCCGGACGTGCTGGTGAAGCCGGCGGCGATTGCCGCGGCGAGTTCGAGGTAGGCAGAACGCGTCTGGGGGCGAAGCCCGGCAAGCTCGGCCTCGGCGCCCGAGTCGAGGTGAGGGTCCCAAGGGATCCGCACGGACGTGCGACAGCGTTCGGCGAAGTGGTGCTCGACGCGATCGAGGTCGAGCGCACCGCTCGATCCGCGAATCGTGTTCAGGACGGCGACTGCGTCAGCGACGAGATGGTCGTAGCCGTTCCGGTCGAGCCAGTCGAGCGTCGAGCTCGCTGCGCGTGCGCCGTCGAGACTCGGTGCACTTACGACGACGATCTGATCCGCGGCGTCGAGGATCCCGCGGGTCGCGGACTCGAGGACGCCCGTGCCTGTGTCGAGGCAAAGGAGGTTGTAGTGGCGCTCGAGCAGGTCGATCGCACGCCGGAACTCGCTCTCGCCGAGTGCCTGGGTGATCGTCGGGTCGTCATCGGCCGCTACGACCTCGAGCCGGCTGCTCGCCTGTGACGTGTAGCCGCGTATGTCGGCGTAGCGCGTGATGTGCTCGACGTCGCACAGGAGTGACGCAACCGTCGCCACCGTCTCTCGGCGCACGCGATGGCCAAGGGTGCCCGCGTCCGGATTGCCGTCGAGCGCAATCACGCGGTCACCGCGGAGCGAGGCGAACGTGTGGCCCGCGAGCAAGCAGGTCGTCGTTTTGCCGACTCCGCCCTTGCGAGAAATGAACGCGATCTTCCGGCTGCCGGCGATCGGCGTCTTCACGCGCGCGACGAGTTCGCGATGGTGAAGCTCGGCCGCGCTCGGCCCGACGTGAACGACGCCCCCGGTCAAGCGATACACGCCGCGCCGCCACCCTCGTGCTGGCACGTCAGTCGCCGGTCGGAGCATGCGCTCTACGGAGAAGTCTTCGGCCGAGGCGGACGCGTGACCAGCCCTGGCGCGGGAGGCATCACCATTCGTCGGTACGGCTTCTGCGATTCTCTCGGCGGCTTCTCCGCCGAGGAGCGGCACGGGAGGCCCGTCCTCCTGCCACAGCGATTCCGCTCCTTCCAGTCCTCCGTTTCCGTGGCTCACCCTGCGCCTCCTCCGTGGATCAACTGGATCTGCTCTAGGCAGTAGATCTACTGTTATAGCAGTGGAAGCGCGGAAATGCGAATGATGACCGCGTATAGTGGGAAGATCTCGCCAGGCAGTAGATCGACTGCCTTCGGCGACCGAAGGAGACATTGAGTGACCTCGCGACAGACCGCGCTAGGGAAGCTGCTTCAGGAACGCCGCGAGGCGGCGGGATACTCGCGAGCGCGCGCTGGTGAGCTCGTAGGAATCAAGCCCGGGACGATCGAGGGGTGGGAGCTCGGCCGGGTTGCCCGCCCGCCGATTCACGATGTCCTCCGCATGGCCCACTTTCTCGGCATCTCGCCGGAAGAGATCAGCGCAGCGGTATTCGAGGACGCAGGCACTGTCGAGGCGGCGGCCGATCAGCCAGCTCGGCAAGAAAGAAAGAAAGGACGGAGGCGCCGTTCGGAAGCCGCCGTTCCGCTGCTCGAGGCCGGCTACCGCCTCTTCGGGTGGCATAGCGACGAGGAAGCGGCGCGCGCACTCAACTCGACGGCGGAGCAGGTGGGCCGCTGGCGGTCCGGCGCTGAGTCGATGGCATTCGCCGACTTTTTGACGCTGACCTCGATGATCGGCGTTGCTGCGGCCGAGGCCATGCGGGGCGACGACGCTCGCATCGCCGACCTCTCGGCTGCGGCGGAGGCGCTCGGCGTCGCCCCTGGCGTTTCGAGGTAGTACGCGCGCCTAGCGTCGGCGCTTCAAGGCGATCTCGTCCTCGAGCAGGTCGGCGAGCTCCTGCCCGGTGTCCTCGATGAGCTCGCGAATCCGGCCCTCCGTTCGCTCGTCCGTCAAGTTGAGCAGATCTGCGAAGGCGATCTGCATCGCCTGGATCTCCACGTTCGCGCGGGCAAGTTCGTCTCGCGCTCGCTCGGTGTCGGCGAGCGCGCGATCGAGCGTGTGATACGCCGTTTCCGCAGTTCGGATCGAATCGGTCGCGCGGAACGCCATGGCGATGCCGATCGCGAGGCACGCTCCAAGTCCGGCGACCGTCAGACCTCGACTGCCGATCGTCAGCCCGTAGCCGGCGACACCGCACGAAAGGAGGAGCCCGGCGAGTGAGCCGAGGAGGACGCGCGACGCGCCGACGGCGTGGTTCGGGATCCGTGCGGCAGTGGCGAGCCGCACTGGACGGTCGATGCGGAGAATCAGAGTGCTCGCCGCGAGCAGGGCGATGATCGCGCCTCCGCCCCAGGCGAGGGTTGCCCATCGCTCGTCGACGTAGCGGTTCTGGACCGCCTCGAAGGCATAGATGAGATTGCCGACGGTGAGGACTGCCTCGGCGAGCCCGAGCATCGCCATCGACAGAGGCAAGCCTTCCCAAGAGCGAAGCGCCGCCGATGCAACGAGCATGAGGATGACGATGCTGAGTATCGGCCGGTTGAGCGTGAACACGGACGAGACGTTCACGCCGTTCTCGAGGCCGTGGCGAACAAACGGCGCCGCGAGCGCAACGCCGGCTGCCGTCACGATCAGCGCGTCGAGGCTTGCCAGGCGGAATGAGATAAGAGAGCGCATCGCGATCACCAGCGCCGTGATCACGAGGAGCTGCGCGCCGACGAAGAAGATGTCCCAGACGCCGGGCGGGTGCGGGACCTTGTCGCCGCCGGTGACGTAGAAGACCTGCCAGACCGCGGACCCGATGAGCCACGAGGTCGCCGCGATCGCAAGGAGGAGCACGGGGCGGCGAAGGACGGCCGGCGCGCGAGCGTATGCCCACCAGACAGACGGCGGCACGAGGATCATCACGCCGGTGAAGACGAACGTGAGTACTGGCCGCGGCGCGCCGAACGCGACGGCGAAGGCATAAGTCACGAAGCCTGCAGCGCCGAGGAGCGAAAGCACGCGGAATCGTCTGGTGCCGCTTCGCGAAGGCGGCGAGAAGAGTTCCGCTTCATGCTCGTAAGCCGTCATGTGCTCCACACCACCTCGTGTCCGGAGCATGGCAGTGGTTCTACTGCCATCCTCTATGTTGACCATGAACGTGCAGAGCGAAACGCACCGTGGGGGGCCGGTGGATCCCGCGGATCTGCTCCAGGGTCTGATCCGGTTCGACACGTCGAACCCGCCGGGTAACGAGCGCCCCTGTCTCGAATTCGTCGCGAGTGCCCTCGCCGAAGGGGCGATCGAGTCGCGGTTCCTGGCGAAGGAATCTGACCGGCCGAACCTCATCGCCCGAGTGCAGGGGGCGGGAGAAGCTTCGCCTCTTTTGCTGTACGGCCATGTCGACGTCGTGCCGGCTCGGCCAGAGGGCTGGACACACCAACCGTTCTCGGGCGACGCAGTCGACGGCGTGATCTGGGGTCGCGGTGCCCTCGACATGAAGGGCGGCGTCGCGATGCTCATTGCGGCGCTCCTGAGAGTGGCCGGGCGAGCATCGCCTCACGCAGCAGACCTCATCCTCGTACTGACGAGCGACGAAGAGCGGGGGAGCCGACTCGGCGCGAAGTTCCTCGTCGACGAGCACCCTGACGTGTTCTCCGGCGTTCGGTATGCGTTCAGCGAGATCGGCGGGTTCACCGAGTGGGTCGGCGACTGCCGGCTCTATCCGGTGCAGGTGGCCGAGAAGCAGCGCTGCCTCGTCCGCGCGACCATCCGAGGCACCGGTGGTCACCCTTCCACCGTCGTCCGCCGCACGGCGGCCGCGAAGCTCGGGCGTCTCCTCACCCGCCTGGATAAGAGACGACTCCCGGCCCACGTCACGCCGCTCGGCAGACAGATGATCGGCGCGATGGCCCAGGCACTTCCCGCGCACCAACGGCTCGCGCTTCACGGCTTGCTTCGCGAACAGGTGACTAACCCGTTGATCCCACTGCTCGGGAAGGACGCCGCCCCGCTGGACGCCCTGCTCCACAACACCGCCACGCCGACGGTCATCCATGGCGGCGACAGCTCGAACGTGATTCCGACGGAGGTGACTGTCGACCTGGACGGGCGCGTGCTGCCTGGGCACACGCCTGCTGAGCTCGTGCGGGAGCTGGAGGACTTCGCCGGCGACCTCGCCGAGTTCGAACTCATCGAGGAAGAGCCGCCTGCGCGTGCGGAGCCAGACATGCGGCTGTATCCGATGCTGGCCGAAATCCTGCGGCAGAAGGATCCTGAGGGTGTTCCCATCCCGGCGCTGCTGCCCGGTTACACCGATGCGCGCCACTTCGCGCGTCTCGGGATCCAGACGTACGGGTTCCTGCCCATGCGCCTGCCGAAAGAGATCTCGGTCGACCTCATCCACGCCCCAAATGAGCGCGTGCCTGTCCAGGCGCTCCGATTCGGCACGGACTGTCTCGTCGAGGCGATCGACCGATATCCGGCTATGGCAGGGAATCAACGGTAATACAGTAGATCAACTGTTATAGTCGCGCGGCCATGACGACTCAGCGAGGCGAGGCCGCGTAGATGACCACTACCGCCGTCGCCGTTCCCGGACGGAGGCCCGTTGCTTCAAGGGCCGTCGTAGCGGCAGCGCTTCTGATCTTGCTACTCGTCGCACTGATCGGCGGCCTGGCGACGCAGGAGATGACGACGGGGACATCCCAGCCGTCTCCCATCGCGATCGCCGATATCCCGACCGACTATCTCGTTCAATACGAGCGGGCCGCGCTGAGATTCGGCGTCGACTGGGCCGTGCTCGCCGCGATCGGGAAGCTCGAGTGCGACCACGGTCGCAGCCAGGCGCCGGGCTGCAATCCGCCGGGCACGATGAACGCGGCAGGAGCGACAGGTCCGATGCAGTTTCTCGGCGGGACCTGGCGCACAGGCACGCCGCCGATGACGGTGCCACAGCCCGGACCGCCGGTTGCGAACGGGGAGGGGTACGCGACGGACGGCAACGGCGACGGGATTGCCGATGTCTGGAATCCAGCTGACGCGATCGCGAGCGCCGCGCGCTTACTACGCGCGAACGGTGCGCCTGACGACTATCGAGCCGCGATCTTTGCCTACAACCACTCGGCGCTCTACGTGTCGAGGGTGCTCACACAAGCCTCTGAGTACCGCGGAGCATTCGCGCCGGGCGCGACGGGCGGAGCCCTGAGCGCTCTCGCGTGGGCCGTTGCGCATGTCAGCTACTTCAACGGTTATAGCCAGGGACCGACGACGGATCGCGGGGGCTCCGTGGCCGATATGCAGAGCCGTGAGCCGGCAGGCACCACCTGTGACTGCTCGATGTTCGCGCGCTGGGCTATGGCGCAGGCGGGGATCGACATCGGCTCGACGACGGTTCAGCAGTGGCCGGCGAACGGCCTCTTGCCGGATACGGAAACAGCTGCAGCCACTCCCGTCGTTGTGCGCGGCGTTGGAGCGGATCCGCCTCCAGGCGGTTACCGCCCGGCAGATCTGATCTTCTTCGGCCACGGCGCCGGGGACGCGGGTCACGTCGCGCTCTGGCTCGGCAGCGGCCTGATCGTGCAGTGCTCCTCGAGCGGCAACGGCGCCAACATCCGACCGCTCGACGGCTACGTTGCCCCGACGGGGTGGGTTCGTTGGCGACTCGGCTGAGCTCAGAGCTCGACGCCGCGGCCCAGTTCGAGCTCTGCGAGGCGCCGCAGATCCCTGAGCTTCTGCTGGTCCTGGTCCCGACCGAGCGCCGCGAGCATTCGCGCGAGATCGTCTACGGAGGCGACGGCCGGCCTGATGCCTCGGCCGAGCGGCTCGCGTGTAGCCGCACGGCGGAGGTCCTCGTAGCCCCGCGTTCCCTCCGGTTGCTGAACGACCTTGAGCTCGCCTCGGTCGGTTGAAAATGTGAGAACGGCGTCATCGCCGTTCGCGTCAAGGGATGCGGCGTGTCCATCGGGGTTTACGGCCTCAAGCTCCCCGAGCGCAGCTTCCAGCCGCTCGAGGTTGTCCGGCTTGGGAGACGGCACGATGTCGACTCCGCGCGTCACTTCTTCTGCTCCTTGCACGACCCGCCCGAAGCCGCCGATCACGATGTACGCGACGCGATGCCGGTCGAGGACTCCTAATAAGCCGAGCGGGTCGAACTTACGCCGGGATTCAGCCACCGGAGTCGTCCTGCTCCACGGCCGTGAGGAGGCGCCGGACCCTGCGCTCGGGTGACAGAAGCAGGTTCTTCTGCAGCCGCGCGACCCGGTCGTCGTCGTACGGCATGAGTTCCAGTGGGAGGTCGAAGCCACAAGCGCGGACGAGCTCGAGGAGCGTTTCGAAGCTGGGGGCGACGACCGCCTGCTCCCATCGAGCGATGACGGAGCGATCGCGCCCGGTCCGCTCCGCCAGCTCGGTCTGCGTCAGGCCGGCTCTCAGCCGAGCTTCGCGTATGAGGGAGGCGCTGCGCATCGTCGGCAAGTTTACTTCTTGAGTTGCGAGAGCACCACTATGCAGATATGCTACGCGATGTCGAATGAGCACGAACACGAAGGATCAACGAGCTTTGGGACGTGCTGACGCGACTGTAGGGACGGGAGTGCCAGTCGTCCTCGTGCAGTTCTCGACCCGCCTAGCGCCCGAGTTGCTCAGCCGACTGCGGGTTGCGGCACCGCAGCTCGGCATGCGGCAGTCGGACATCGCGGCGGCGGCCATCGACGGCTACCTCCGAAGGCACGGCTTCTGATGATCGCCTCGAGGCGGGTCAGCGCGGTTGACTACTACACCGACGTCGTGTTGCCCGAGCTCTACGAGCGGCTCGACACGGCGTTTCCGGAGTTCGGCTGGCGACGCGACGCGCACGGCTGGATCGCGACGAACAACGAGTTCACGCACCGCGTGCTCGGCGTACGCGCAGAGAGGGTCGTTGCCCATGCGCCTGTGCCACGCGGATTCCTCATCCATGGCGGCGACGCGACGCTTTGGACGGCATACGTCGCCGGCGGTGCCGTCCCGCGCGGCGACAGCTTCATACAGGCGGTGGTCGAGATCGCGCGGCGGGCGGGTGTGGACACGGCGCCGCTCGAGCGCCCCGTACCACGCGATCGTCGCGCGGACATCCTTCATGACTTCTTCACCCTCTGCCGATGGGAACTCGCCGCGGAAGCGGGTGCGCCAGCGCGCGAGTATCTCGAGCAGCGTGGTCTCCCGCGGGAGGCGATCGAGCATTGCGGCCTCGGAGTCGTTGCCGCGCCCGGTGCAGTTCGCGATTGCCTCCGCTCGTCTGGCTACTCCGATGCCGAGATCCAGCAGTCCGGCGTACTCGCCGACTCGCGCTGGCCTGGACGGCTCTGCGGAGGCTGGCGCGACGAGCGTGGACGGATCAGGACGCTTTGGGCGCGGTCACTGGAACCCTCTGACGGCGAAGTGCGGTACCTGTACCTCCGCGGCGCGAGCCGAACGAACCTGCCGCCGTATGGGTTGTCATGGGTTCTGAAAGAGACGCCGCGACCGCGTGACGTCCTGCTTGTTGAAGGACTGCTCGACGTACATCACCTCCGTGCGCGAGAGATCAGGAACGTCGTCGCGCTCGGGGGGACTGCGGTTAGCGCGGTGACCTTTGAAGGGCTCGCGCGCGCGGGCTTCGAGGGCGTCACGATCAGCCTTGATCGAGACGAGGCCGGCCGTGCCGCGACTGCTCACGCGGTCGAGCGTGCTGCGAGCGCAGCTTCGAGCCCGGCCGTCTATGTCGTCGAACCCGAACAGCTCGCGCCCGCGAAGGATCCGGATGCCTTCGTGCGCGAACGTGCGCAGGATTGGCCGTCGGTCATCGAGAGCCGGACGTGCGGTGTCGTGTGGCGCGCTGTCGAGTTCGCGCGCGGGATCGACTCCGCGAGCCCGCTGCCCGCGAGACGACGTTCTATTGCCGCCGCAGGAGAATGGCTAGGCAGCCTGCCGCCTCGGCTGTCGTTGGAGCAGGAGGACGCAGTCCAAGCCGTGGCGGAGCGATGCGGCTATTCCCCTGAGGCCGCAGCGCGCACCTTCAGGGCGCGGTTCTGGCGGGATCTGTCGCGAGGTTGCGAAGTCTCAACAACCACAGCGGTGCGGCAGCTATGAGTGCCACCGAGCGTCAGCACGGCATCTTCATGGACGAGGTGTGGCTAACGCCGCTCCAGATCGCGCGCCAATTCGGTTACGCGACGGACAAGCCCGTCCGGAAGGCGATCATGCGGGGCGAACTGCGAGCGACGCGTGCTCCATGTGGGCGTAAGCTCGTCGTTGCGGAGACGGAGGTCCTGCGGTGGATCAAGAGCGCGCTCGCATTCGAGCCGCACCCCGCCGGCGTAGAGCAGTCGATGAGGTCCGCCCCCGCAGGCAGCCGCAGTGGCCGGCGGTCTGCAATGCCGCGTCTGCGCTACGAAGCGCGACGCAAGCCGTCCGCATGATCGAGGTCCGGGAAGGTCGTCGGTCGCCGTACCGCGTCCGCCGGCTTGGCGGGAGATTGACCGCGTCATTCGAAGTGAAGGCTGCAGCAGAACTTCAGGACGCGCTGTGGGCGCGGTGGGGGGAACAGGTCCCTGTGCTCGTCGACCAGCCACCGAAGCTGGCGCGTTCGCTCGAGACTCAACTTTTCAGCGGCCGCAGAGGCGGCACGATGCCTCCTACCTTGCTCGCGGCCCTTCTGGCGGCGCACCCGGCTCGGGATGATCCGACCGCTCGGTTCGTCGACGACGGGGGCCCACTGCTTGGCGAGTACGTCGTCGACTTCTTCCCCAGGTGGGCTGAAGGGAAAGTCATCCTGCGTGGCAGCTCGTCACGGCCGAAGGCGAAGAAGACGATCGACATCGTGCAGGACGGACTCCACCGCATTGTCTTCGAGACACAGTGGAAACGCGACGACCACGGCTGGCGCGTTCGCGACGAACGTGGACAGCTAGTCGATCTCGGTTGGGCGAATGCGGCAGCCGCGTGGATCCCGCTTCGGGAGTTCGATATCGAGCACGTTTTGGCGCTCGCGGAGAAGGTCGACGCGGAGAAGATCGGCAAGGAGGTGTGGCGGAAGGTCAGGAGCTTTCTCAAGCAGTTGATCGATTACGCCCAGCTCAAGAAGGACTTTCCGCGGGAGCGCGCGAACCCGGTCACGCTCGTTGCGCCTCCGCCTCAGACCGGCGTCAAGCTTGTCCGCCGACCGTACCCGCCCGAGATCGTAGAGCGGATCAGAGCCGATTTCCTCGCGCTCGAGGAGATCGCCCGAAGAGGTTCACGTCGATGGCGCGGTCGAGAGGTCGAGACACCGGCCGGCGTACCGGTGCCGCCCACGCCTCTGTTCGCCGCGACCTCGGCCGACCTCGTGGAGGCACTCGCGTACGGTGGGTTCCGCCCGGGCGAGATCCTCGCCGCGTGCGGGCGTCACCAGTCGCCCGACGACCTAGGCTCGAAGTACCTCCGCATCTGTCAGCGGAACGTCGACGGAGTCATCGTCCCGGGCACGAAGTCGAGCCGCTACCCGGAGAAGGACGTCTTCTTGCTCGGCCCGCTGCCGAAGACGATCGCGAGGCGAGCACGCGAGGCTGGCCCCGACGGCCTCCTGTTTCCGTATCCCGGTACCGATCGTCTATGGACGGAGAGCGAGTATCGGAACTGGCGCGAGGACTACTTCGTCCCGATCGCGCGCAGCCACGGGCTCGGGAGCGAGTCAGACGACCCGTATGCGCTGCGGCACATCTACGCAACGCTTCGCATCGCAGCGCATCACCCGACTCTGTATATCGAGAGCTCGATGGGAACGGGTCTCGTTGGTCGAGTGTACGGCGGTGTCATCAGACGGTATGAGGGCAAGGGCCCGCTTGACATTGACGTCGAGATCCGCGACGCACGGAAGGCGTCGCGGCAGCGCGCCTAGATGAACAGCCGGTAGTCGTAAGAGACGGGGCCGAAGCGCTCGAGCAGCACGCCGATGCGCGCGATCGCGTTCGACGATTCGATCGTTGCGGGGTGCTTGCTGTACAGGTCGAAGGTGTTCCAATCCATCTTCGACAGGCCGAGGATCTCGTCGGCGACGGTCCGGAACGGCGCCGTCCCGTGGTGCCGGGTGATCATTAGCGGCGCGGGAATGCGGCTCTTGCCCTGGTAGTAGGTCTTGCCGCCGAGTCCTGCGGTCGCGCCGTGAACCCAGATCAAGGCGCGCTTCTTGTCGAGCACGACAGCAGCGCCGCGGCGCACTGGGAACGGATCGTCTTTGAGCGTGCCTTGCTGCACGCGCGAAGCGATGTAGCGCAGCGCTGGCTCGACGGTGATCTCGAGCATTTCGACGTCGTCGATCCCCTGAAGCCCATCGAGCAGGCCGGCCCGCTCCTCGGGCATGAAGGGGGTGCGCTTCTGGAAGACGACGCGCGTCGGCAGCTTGTTGCGCCACTCGTAGAACAGCTGCCGCGAGTTCTCCGCGATGCGACGCGCGTCGTCGCGGCTCATGTATGGGTTCTTCCCGCGGATCAGAGGCTCGTCGAGCTTGCTCAGCCGATAGCGCATGCCTTCGCCGGTCGAGCTGTACAGGTGGCTGCATCCGAGAACAATCTGCTTATCTCGTGTGCTGCCGGTGACCGGGCTGAAGCCGAGGCCGACATACGCGGTGTCGCCGTCAGCACGGTCGAGGATCCACGGCGTGCGCATGCTCTTCACGTAGAGCTCGAGCGCGAGCCACCATACGATCTCGCCCTGATACTGCTTCGCCAGCGTCTCCTCGCGCAGGAACTGCGTCGCGATGCCCTTCTGCACGCAGTACGCCTTGATGAAGTCGTGCAGGTCGAACCCCGCGTACTTCTCCCACTGCTTCCAGCGCGCCGGAATGAAGATGACGACCACGTTCGGCGCGGTCGTGGCCGCGAGCCGGTCGATCCCGTTGCGGATCAGCTCGCCGAGCGCCGCGGCACCCTGCTCGGTCGACTGGTCGAGGAAGGTCTCCGGCAGGTCAACCCAGCCGTTGTGTCCGCGGTGCGGCAGGTCGAGCGGCAAGCCGAACGTCTGCGCGAACCCGGCATACGGCAGCAGGTACTCCTGCTTGCTGTTCGGCTGCGCTGATTGGTTCAGCCGCGCCAGGTACGTCTCGAGCTTCGACGCCTCTGGCGCTGGTGCGATCACGCCGACACGGACGGTCGGCGCAAGCCCGCGCGCCGTCAGGCTGAAATCGTACGGGCGGTTTTCGACGAGCCCGCGCATCGGATGCGAGTCGCGCACGAAGCTGTCCCCGCTCTTCGCCGCGAACAGCAGGTCGGGCTCCTTCAGCCGCACGCCGTCGTAGATCGAGTTGCGCGCGACCGGTGGCGGCAGCGTGATCGGCCGCGCGCCGTTCGTGTCGCCGAGCTTCGCCCATACCGGCATGTGCGACAGGTTGAACTTGAACGTCGAGCCGGAGTCCGCCGGGAACTCCAGCCGAAGCGCGCCCTTGTCGAGCAGCCGCTTGCGCCACATGTTCAAGGCGCCGTTGAACTTGCTGTTCCACTGCTTTCCGAGGATCTGCCGCTTCAGCTCGCGATCGACGTCGAGGTCGGCCGGCTCGCCGTTCTCCGTGAACGTCTTGATCGTCGGCTTCAGCACCAGGAACTGCTTTCCGGCGTAGCGACGTAGGAAGAGGAGCACCGCATCGTGGACGAGGTATGGCGTCCCGCCGACGCGGATGCGCTGGCTGACTTCGCTTGACCACAACACCTTCTCGCCATCGGTTTCGAGGCCGTGCTTCTGCGCAAACGCGCGCACAAGCGCGCTCAGGAGCAGCGAGATGACGGCGCCGCTGTCGCGGGCGAGATCCTTCGCGATGATCGGGACGCGCTCGATCTCGCCCTTCATCTCGCCGGCGAACAGCTCCTTGACGTCGTCAGTCGTCCCGAGCGCAAGGACGTGCCCGCGCTCCGGCACCGCGACGACGTTCTTGCCGCGCGTCTTCTCCCTGAGCTCGCGCCACGGGTGCTCGCTGAAGGACTTCGGCTCGAACGACAAGAGCTCAGACGGCGGCTCGATCGGGAAGGCGTTGCTCTTGATCACGTCGACGACCTTGTCGATCTCGACCTCGAACGGCTCCGGCTCGGCGTCGTCGTGGGCGAGCGCGTACAGCTGCTTCGCCTCCTCCTGCGCTGTGCCGGTGAGCGTCGCGAGCGCGATGCGCACGATCAGGTCGTCGAAGCCGCGGGAGGCGACGTAGAAGGCCTCGCGGCCGGCGTCGACGGCGATCTCCAAGAGCTCGCGCACGTGTGCCGGGATCTCGTCATCGAAGCCGCACCAGTACAAACGGCCGGCGCCCGCCTGCGCGTACGCGGCCCCGAACGCCTCCATCACGGAGGCATCGCGGCCGCTGTACCCGGAGACGATCACGCTCGTGTCGCGGCAGTGCTCGATGAGCGCCGAGCGGAGCGTTTCGTCCTGCTTGCGCGCCTCCTGGTCCGTGTTCTTCAGCGCGTCGTAGCGGTAATCGCCGTGGAGTGCGACGTGCAGGAGCTCGCCCGCGGAGGCACGCCGGATGCGGTGCGTGGAGTCGAGGCCGGCTTCGATCACGACGACACCGGCGGCGGTTGCAGCCTGCGCGCCGAGCGAGTCGAAGTTCGTCGTCCAGACCTCCTTGATCACGTCGTGCTTCGCGAGCAAGGCGAGCCCGCGGTAGCCGACGAACGGCTCGACGCCGCTGCGCAGGCTCTCGAAGTACGCGCGCCGGTCGTCGGCGATGGGGTAGCACTGCTCGACGTAGAAGCCGTACTCCTCCGAAGAGCCCAGGGCGGGGTAGTGGCCTTCCCGGTCGAGCCACTGCTGGATGCGGTCACGCACCGACGGAAGCGACGTGTCGCGGAACTGAGGCTCAAGGCCGACGTTCTTCGTGATGAAGATCTGCCGCTTCCACTCCCAGATGCAGTTCTCTGCCGATTTCACGCCGGAGGTGATCGACGCCCCGGCGCCGAGGAACGAACCGTGCCGCTCCGACTTGCGCAGGGCTACTGAGCGGACGAGAGCATCCAGGGAGAGCCTCATATCGTGCGTCGCGGCCAAAAGGGACCGGACCTTACGCCCACAAGCGGACGGAACTCACGAGTCGCGCGCCAACGCCTCGACCTGTCCCCAAAAACTGTCCCCAAAGGCTCGGGTGCCTCGCTCTCGCACGGTGGGCTGACGAGCAGACCAGGAGAAATGCAGGCGTTTTGTGGAAGCCCTCTGACGGACTCGAACCGTCGACCCCCTCCTTACCATGGAGGTGCTCTACCAGCTGAGCTAAGAGGGCTGGGGAGCGGATTGTAGCCCCGGCCCGGGCGGCCGACCGCCGATGCGCCCCGTAGCCTCCGCGGCCGTGGACGTGCGCCGGACGCTTCCTCCCGCCGAGGAGCTCGGCGAGTCGCCGCTCTGGCCTGCCGCTGCGATCGTCGGCGCAGCGGGCCTGTACGCCGACCTCCCCTCCCGGTTCATCACCGGCGGAAGCGCCGGGACATTCGGCGTCGTCCGCTGGGTGGTGCCGGCTCTGACCGTCCTCGTACTCGTCTCGCTGGCCGCGATTCGGGCGCGCGGCCGACTCACGCGCCGGCGCCTCGCGATCGGGGCGATCGGGATCGTCTCGGCCGCCAACGCCGTCTCGATCGCGCTGCTCGTCCACCTCTTGATCAACGGGGCGGAGGCCACCGCCTCCACCTTGCTTCGCGCGGCCGTCCACATGTGGGTCGTGAACGTCCTCCTGTTCGCGCTCTGGTTCTGGCAGCTCGACGGGGGAGGCCCGGTGGCCAGGCCTCACTGCGCGCCGGCCGCCCGCGACTTCCTCTTCCCGCAGCAGCAGGAGCCGCAGCTCGCCGAAGGCTGGCGGCCGCTCTTCCTCGACTACCTCTACCTGTCGTTCACGAACGCGGCGGCATTCAGCCCGACCGACACGATGCCGCTCAGCCGGTGGGCCAAGAATGCTGATGCTCGTCCAGTCGGCGATCAGCCTCGCCCTCGCCGTGATGGTCGTCGCGAGGGCGTCAACATCCTGCACGTGAATGGGGGCGGGAGGATTCGAACCTCCGTAGGCTGAGCCGACGGGTTTACAGCCCGTTCCCTTTGGCCGCTCGGGCACACCCCCGGGGCAGCGCATTGTAATCCGGCCCGTACGGATGCGTTCTCGCCGGTGGGAAACGCGCCGATCCGTACCGAGCAGCTCCGCGAGGTCCACTGGACGCTCGTCTCGATGCGCACGTTCCCCCGCCGTGTGGCCTCCTGAAATAGCGTTCACGCGTGGTGATGTACGACGTTGCGATCATCGGCGGCGGCCCCGCCGGCTCGACGGCCGCCTACCGGCTCGCGAGCGCGGGCGCGAGCGTCCTGCTGCTCGACAAGGCCACCTTCCCGCGCGACAAGCCCTGCGGCGGCGGCGTGACCGGTCGCGCGGCGCGCCTGCTGCCGTTCTCGATCGAGCCGGTGGTGGAGGACGTCGTTGACCGGCTCGAGTGCGGGCTCCGTTACCAGCAGCGGATCACGCGCCACGCCCGCGCGCCCCTCGCGTACATGACGCAGCGCCGTCGGCTCGACCACTTTCTCCTGCAGAAGGCAGCCGACGCGGGTGCCGAGGTGCGCGAGGGGGAGACGGCCGACGCGCGGGAGCTCGACGCGCGGATCGTGATCGGCGCCGACGGCTGCAACGGCTCGTCGGCGAAGCAGCTCGGGCTCGCCGACCAGGTCGTCCACGGGGTCGCCCTCGAGGCCAACTATCCGCACGAGCAGCGCTTCGAAGGCGCGATGGTGCTCGAGATCGCGGTGATCCGCGGCGGCTACGGCTGGATCTTCCCGAAGGGCGACCACATCAACGTCGGCGTGGGCGGGAACGGGGAGGAGGGCCCTCGGCTGCGCACGGAGCTCCGGCGGCTCTGCGAGGAGTACGGGATCGACCCCGGGGCGGCCCGCGACACCAAGGGCTACCGGCTGCCCATGCGGCTCACCCGCACCCGGCTCGCGCGCGGCTGCACCGCGGTGATCGGCGACGCCGCCGGGCTCGTCGATCCGTTGTCCGGCGACGGCATGTACGAGGCCTTCCTCTCGGCGCAGCTCGTCGCCGACGCGGCGCTCGACGTCCTCGCGGGCCGCGCCGAGAACCTCGACGCCTACCAGGCGGGCGTCGAGAGGCGGATCACGCCCCTGACCCGGGCCGGCTGGGGCGCGAAGCGTGCCTTCGAGCGGTTCCCGCGCACGACGTACGCGATCGCGCGCCTGCCCGTGACGTTCCGCGCGCTGGAGAAGCTCCTGCAGGGCGAGTTGCCCGAGCCGGCCGCCGCCCGCGGAGCCGAGGGCGCCGCCGTGCGGGCGATCTACGCGATCTCGCGGGCCGGCGGGGCTAGCCCTGGTTCCCGATCAGCTGCATGAGCCGGAACATCGGGAGGTACATCGAGATGATGATGATGCCGACCATGAAGCCGACGCCGATCATCATCAGCGGCTCGATGATCGAGGTCAGCGACTGGATCGCGCTGTCGACCTCGTCCTCGTAGAAGTCGGCGATCTTGCTGAGCATCTGCTCGAGCTCTCCCGTCTCCTCGCCGATCTTCACCATCTGGCTGACCATGGGCGGGAAGATCGGGTCCGCCGTCAGCGGCTCGGCGATCGGGATCCCCTCCTGCACCTTGACGCGCGCCTCGGCGACGGCGCGCTCGACGACCCAGTTGCCCGCGGTCGAGCCGGCGATCTCGAGGGCCTTGATGATGTCGACGCCGGCGGCGACGAGCGACGCGAGCGTGCGCAGGAGCCGCGCCATCACGACCTTGAGCACGACCTCGCCGATCTTGACCGGGACGTTGAGCTTGAACCGGTCCCACTTCTGCCGGCCGGACTCCGTCTTCTTGTAGCGGAGCCCGCCCCAGATCAGGAACCCGATCAGCGGGAAGACGACGTACCAGCGGTCGCGCAGGACGTTCGAGATCGCGAGGACGATTCGCGTCAGGAGCGGCAGCTGGCCGTGGAGCTCCGTGAAGATCCGCGCGAAGATCGGGACGATGAACATGAGCATCGCCACGAGCACGAGCGAGGCGAACGTGAAGACGACGGTCGGGTAGACCATCGCGCCCTTGACGCGCCGCTTGAGCTTCGTCTCCTTCTCGATCTGGTCCGCCACGCGGTCGAGGACCTGGTCGAGCATGCCCGAGGCCTCGCCGGCCTGCACCATCGACACGTAGAGCTCGCTGAACACCTTCGGGTGCCGGGCCATCGCCTGCGAGAGGAGAAGGCCGCCTTCCACGTCCGCGCGGAGCTCGGCGATGATGTCGGCGAGATACGGGTCGTCGGTCTGCTCCTCGAGGATGACGAGCGAGGCGACGACGTTCAGGCCGGCCTCGATCATCGTGGCGAACTGCCGCGAGAAGACCTGCATCGAGCGCGGCTTGATCTTCTTGAACGTCGTGCGCAGACCCTCCTCGCCGCTGGCGGGCAGCTCGCGGAGCGTCTGCGCCAGCAGCCCGCGGATACGGAGCTGCTCGCGCGCGGTCTCGAGGTCGGGGGCGTGGATCTCGCCGACGCTCTCGAGACCCTCGATGCTGATCGCGGTGTAGGCGAAGCCGGCCATCGTCGGGTCAGGCGACCGAGACCAGGCGGAGCCGGTAGCGGATGCCGTCGGCCGTGTCGACGAGCGTCAGCGTGCGACCGGCGGCAAGGGCGACCGTGCGCGCACCGCTCGAGTAGGACCCGTTCGCGATGCCGATCCGCGCGATGCCGCGGGAGACGCCCACCAGCCGGAAGAGCGGGTTGGCGCTCGGGAAACTCGCTCCGACCCGGACGACCTCGACGCGGCCGTTGACCGAGATCCTCGCCGCACCCGTCACCGCGAGCGTGCGGGACGACGAGTTTCCCGCCGGGGCCGTCGCCTTGGCGGACGTGCCGCTCGAGCCCGAGGACTTGCTCGACCCACCGCCTCCGCCGCCGGCGGCGACGGAGGAGGTGGCGGGAGCGGCCGAGACCTGCTGGACGAACGGATCCTTGCCCGTGAAGTGGTTGAAGGAGAAGAGCTGCGCCTTGCCGCGGCGCGGCTGGACATCGGAGGTCGGAAGCTTCGTGCTCGCCGTCGAGAGCGACGCGGCGGCGGGGCCCGGGGCCGTCGTGGCCGGCGCGGGAGTGCCGGTCGCCGGGGCTCCGGTCGTCGGGGCTCCGGTCGTCGCGGTCGTCGTGACGGCCGGCGGCGTGGAGGTCGCGCTCTTGCCGCCGCTCATGACCTTCGGCACCTCGAACGCGAGCACGACGGCGAGGAGGACGGCGCCGCCGACGGCGACCATCTTCATCCGCTTCTCCTTCTCCTCGCGGAGGGTCTGTGTTCTCTGCTTGCGGCTCATGAAGTTCCTCCGCTCGTGCTCGGGGCCGCCGACGTGGGGTTCGAGGTGGTGGTCGTCGTGGCGGTCGTGGTCGTCGACGTGGTGCCGGTTGCGGTGGGCGTCGTCGCAGCGGGGGCCTGCGGGACGAACTCGTCGATGGTGAGGGTGGCCTGAACCTGCGGCCAGTTGTCGCGGCCCTCGGCCAGGGTGACGTTGCTGACGTCGAACAGGCGCCCGGCGGTGAACAGCTTGCCGTTCTCCACGCGGACGAGGTTGCGCAGCCGCTGCAGGAAGGTGAGCAGGTTGTAGTAGCTGCCGGTGAACTGAACCTGGATCGGCTCGGTCGCGAACGGATCCGTCGTCGTGGTGGTCGTCGGCGTGGTGGAGCTGGGCGAGCTCCCCGTCCCCTGCTGGATCGAGTCGAAGGAGATGCCGGAGGCGGCTGCCAGCCCGTTCAGCGTCAGGAGGACGCCCGGCGTGTCGAGCTTGCTCGGCATCGCCTGGGTGAGGCTGTAGACGCTCGCCGAGCGCACGGCGGGCAGTGCCTGCGTGAAGGCGCTCGAGCGGTTCTGGGCGATCTGCGCCTGCACGGCCGCGGTCTGCTTCTTCAGGCTGGCGGCCGTCGAGCGCTTCGGCGAGATCAGGGCGAACCAGCCGATCACGGCGACGAGCAGCAGCCCGGCCACGACGAGCGCGACCTGGGCCGTCGTCGACAGGGTCTTGAGACGGGCGGTCACGAGGCCCCCTTTCCCTGGCGGATGTCGGAGACGATCGTGAAGGCGTAGACGGCGTGGCCACCGAGCTGCGTCCAGGTGCTCGACTGGAGCTGGACGTTCTTGAGGTCGGGCACGACCTGGAGCCGCTCGAGCAGCCGCGCGACGCTGTCCTGGCTGTACGTGTAGCCCTGGATGGTCAGCTCCGTCGCCGCGGCGGGGAGGACGCTCGGCGTCGTCGTGACCGCGGTGCTGGACGCCGGGTCGAGCGGCACGTTGCCGGTCACGCTCGTGAGCCAGACGTCACTCGGGAGGACGAGCGCGAAGCGGCGCAGGATGCGATCCCACGCGACGCGCTTGCCGATCGCCGCGGCCAGCGCCAGCGACCGCTGCTCGCGGTCGGAGAGCACGGTCGAGCGGAAGGCCTGTGTCTGCGCGGAGACGCGGTGCGCAGGCGTTGCCGCGAGCATGGCCCGGGCGGAGGCGAGCGCCTGGCGCTGCCGGTCGACGCTGCGGTTGGCGACGAGGAAGCCGGCGACGAGGGCGAGCAGGACGGCCGCGCCGCCGATCGAGGCGACGAGGACGACCGTGCCCGGCCGCTCGCGCTCGCGCGTGACCTGCTGGCGGGGGAGTAGGTTGACGGCGCGCATCAGTCCTCGATTCCCAGTCCGATTGCGACGGCGAGGGCGCCGTCCTGGCCGTTGGAGCTGATGCCGTGCCCGGAGCCGACGCGCGCGAACGGGTCGGCGACACGGACGCTGATGCCGATGAGCTCCTCGAGCTGCTCGGCGAGCCCCTGGAGGTGGGCGCCGCCGCCGGTGATCGTGATCTCGGCGAAGCCCAGAGAGTCAGGCTGATCCTGGTAGAAATGGAGCGAGGACGCGAGCTCGCGGGCGAGCCCGTGCACCTCGCGGCGTGCGGCCTCGACGGCGCGGGTGGTGCGCTCGTCGGCCGCGTCCGTCGCCGCCGCGGAGATGTCGAGTGTCCGCTTCACCCTCTCGGCCTCGTCGGCGTCGACGTCGAGCGCCCGCTGGACGGCGGCCGTGACGCGGGCGCCGCCCCAGTCGAGCACCCTCGTGAACTCGCAGACGCGGCCGTCGGAGACGGCGACCGTCGTGCGGTCGTGGCCGATCGAGACCGCGACACGCGCCGCCTCGGCCCGCTCGCCGGCCTTGAGCGGCTCGCCGCCGACGGCGCGGAGCAGGGCGAAGGCCTCGATGTCGATGCCGACGAGCTCGATCTTGGCCGCGGCGCACGTGGCCGCGTACCGGTCGACGAGGTCGCGATAGGCGACGGCGAGGAGCACGCGGTCGGGCGCGTTCGTCTCCTCGACGACGTGGTAGTCGAGCATCGCCTCCTCGATCGGGATGGGCAGCGTCTCGTAGGCGCGGAAGCGGATGGCGTTGGCGAGCTGCCGCGGATCGGCGACGTCGGGCCGCTCGAAGACGCGGACCCCGGTGCGGCTCGAGCCGATGCCGAGACGGACGTTCTTGCGCGGCAGGTCGGCCTCCGAGAAGAAGGTGGCGATCTCGTTCGCGAGCGCCTCCGAGTCGCGCACCTCGCCGCCGACGACGACATCCGCCGGAAGCGCGCGCCGCGCCGCCTTGACGAGCTTCGGCCTGCCGTTGTTGACGACGACCGCGGCGGAGAGCTGCGAGGCTCCGATGCTCAGGCCGACGAGCTGCTTGTGCCGCCCGGCGGAGCTCGGCGACGCGGCCTTCCTCGGCTTCGGCGCGCGCTTCGGCAGCGACAGGTCACGCTTCGGCAGCGAGAGCTCGCGCTTCGGCTTGCGGGCGGCCTTCGGCGCCTTCGTCGACGGCTTCTCCTCCTTCGGCGGGGCGGCCTTCGCCGTCTTCGCCTTCGTTTTCGGCTTCGTGGAGGCCGGCTTGCGCTTGAAAGAGATGTCCTTCTTCAAGAACTCGGTGATTCCGCTCACTGTGCGGCTCCTGCGACTCGGAGGCCGCGGAGGGCCTCGGGGAGGTGGTCATCGGTGCGCGGCGCGACGCCCGCCCGGGAGAGCAGCGCTTCGAACTCCTCGCGCCGGCTCGTCACGCCGAGCGCGGTCTCCTGGGTGATCTGGCGGCGCACCACGAGGTCGGCGAGGCACTGCTCCATGGTCTGCATGCCGCGCGTGGTGTTCGTCTGCATGACGGAGTAGATCTGCTCGGTCTTGCCCTGGCGGATGAGGTTGCGGACGGCGTCGTCGGGCAGGAGCACCTCGAGGGCGGGAACGCGCTTGCGGCCGTCGGCCGTCGGAAGCAGCGTCTGCGTGACGACGCCCTGGAGCGAGGCGGCGAGCTGCATCCGAACCTGTCCCTGCTGCGAGGCGGGGAAGACGTCGATGACGCGGTCGATCGTGCTCGGGGCGCTCTGCGTGTGCAGCGTCGCGAGGACGAGGTGGCCGGTCTCGGCCGCGGTCAGCGCGGTCGAGATCGTCTCGAGGTCGCGCATCTCGCCCACGAGGATCACGTCAGGGTCCTGGCGGAGCGCGCCGCGGAGCGCCTCGGCGAATCCCTTCGCGTCGGCGCCGACCTCGCGCTGGTTGATCACCGAGGCCTTGTGCTTGTGCAGGAACTCGATCGGATCCTCGATCGTCACGATGTGCAGCGCCCGGCTCTCGTTGATCGAGTCGATCATCGTGGCGAGCGTCGTCGACTTGCCCGAGCCCGTCGGGCCCGTGACGAGGACGAGGCCGCGCGGCTCGCGCGCGAGCTGGAGGAGGACCTCGGGCAGGCCGAGCTCCTGCGCCGACTTGATGATCCGCGGGACGAGGCGGAAGGCGGCGGCGAGCGTGTCGCGCTGGAAGTAGACGTTGACGCGGAAGCGGGCGACGCCGGGGACGGAGTAGGAGAGGTCGATCTGGCGGTCGATCTCGAGCCGCTTCTGCTGCTCCGTCGAGAGCACGCGATAGAGAAGGTCGCGCGTGTCCTCCGGAGTGAACGGCTGGAAGCCCTCGAGGGGCGTTAGCCGGCCGCGCATGCGCAGGAGCGGCGGCGAGCCCGCCGTGAGGTGGAGGTCGGAGGCGTCCTCGGCTGCGACGCGCTCGAGGAGCGTGTCGATGTTGAACGGCTGCGGCGTCATGCGAGCGAGCTATCGGCGGGGGATGTCGCTTGCTTTAGGCGGCCCGCGGGATATCACTCGGACGGGGGAGCGCCCCGAAATCGGGCGTCGTGGGCATCCCCCAGGGCGGGTGAGTGAGCGGGTGAGACGAATCACTCGGTCGGGGGGAGAGAGCCCCGGTTCGCGCTGCCGATGAAGGCCGGGTCTGGGTTACCCGTCCTACAAAGGAGACTGCATGCATTCCCTTAGACAGCGCTTGAACGCACGGGACGAGAGCGGCTTCACGCTCATCGAGCTCCTCGTCGTCCTGATCATCATCGGCGTCCTGCTCGCGATCGCCATCCCGTCCTATCTGGGCTTCCAGAAGAAGGCCCAGCAGACGGCCGCGATGTCGGACGTCCGGTCGGCGATTCCTGACGCCGAGGCGTACTACTCCGACAACGGCAACTACACCGGCATGACCGCTCAGGGTCTGCAGACGAGCTACGACTCCGGGCTGCAGGTCATCGGTGTCAACGGCGCCACGCAGGGCATCTCGAAGGCCGAGCCCGGCAGCGGCGGCGCGCAGACCTACTGCATCTCCGCGCAGGTCAGCGGCCATTGGGCGTACGTCAACGGGCCTGGTGGGAACGTGATCAACGGCGACTCGCAGAACCCCGCCGTGACCTCGGACCCCTGTCCGTAACCTCCGCGAGCACCAGCACGAGAGAGGGCGCGGGAGACCGCGCCCTCTCTTTTTGTCCTTTCTTCTTCTGCGTATCCCCCGTTCCAGGGAGGCCCGCGCCCGCGGGCCTGCCGATAGGAGGGCCATGAACGCGACGTTGAGCACGCGCCAGATCCGTGTCGTCGCCCTGCTGGTGCTGGTCGTCGTCGCCGCCGGCGGCTACATGGTCGTCGCGCGGCACAAGTCGACGACCAGCGGCACGGCGAGCTCGACGCCGGCGGTGACCACTCCCGCAAGGACCACGCACGCCACGACGACTCCGGCCCCCACCAAGTCGCACGCCCACAGCGCGACGCCGACCAAGCTCGAAACCCACGGGCTGCCGCTCTCGGTCGCCCGCGCGCTGCGCAAGCACAAGGTCGTCGTCGTCTCGCTCACGACCCCGCGGGGCGTGGACGAGCAGTTCACCCGCGCCGAGGCGCGGGCGGGCGCCGCGGAGGCAGGAGCGGGCTACGTCTCGATCGACGTCTTCCACCAGCGCTCCGGTACCGCGATCCTCCGCAAGCTCGGCGTCACCGACACGCCTGTCACGCTCGTGGTCAAGCGGCCGGACAACATCTTCAACCAGTTCCCGGGCTTCGTCGACCGCGACGTCATCGCCCAGGCCGTCTCCGACGCTCGCTGATGAAACGGGGCGGCCGCCCTCAGGCAGCCGAGCCGGAGCCGCGCGAGCTCTTCGTGCGCAGCGCGAGCCGGTTCGGGCGCCCCGTCGTGACGATGCGGGCGCGTGACCTCGGCGACGCCTGCGTCGTCGACGTCGAGGTGGAGAACCGCGAGGACGGCGCCGAGCCGCGCTCCTACAGCTTTGCCGACGCCCAGCAGGCGAGCACGTTCGTGACCGAGGCCGTCGAGGCACTCGTCTATCTGGGCTGCGAGATCCACGCCTGAGAGGCGCGAGCGAGAGCGAGGTGGAACCCGTGCAGAGGGAAGAGGGCGAGCTCCTGGGGCACGAGGCCGAGCCGGGCGCCGACGTCATCGCTCTCCCTCAGCTCGAGCGGCTGCCGCCGAATCCCGACGTTCCGGACGGGCCGAGCCCCGGCTTCACCGCCGACAGCCGCTCCGCCAGGCTCGAGGCGCTCGAGCTCGTCCGCGCGGCCGTCGAGCTCGCGGACCGCATCGAGCGCGACGCGCAGGAGACGGCGCGGGACCGGCTCACGCGCACCGAGGAGGAGGTTCGGCTCCGCCGCCTCGCCCTCGACGAGCGCGAGAAGGAGCTCGACCATCTCAGGCGCGAGCTCGAGGCCGCGCGGCAGGAGCTGGCCCAGGCCGAGCAGGAGATCGAGGAGCAGCGCCGGCAGGCCGCCGAGGCCCTCCGCCAGACCCAGGAGCGGCTGGCGAGCGTCGAGGAGGAGGCCGCCGCGACGATCGCCGCGGCGCACGAGCGTCACCAGGCGTTGCAGGAGGAGGCAGACGGCCTCCTCGCGACCGCGCGGAGCGAGGCCGAGACGATCCTCGGCGGCGCGCGCGCCGGGGCGGAGGAAGCGAGCGCGGCTGCGAGGAACGAGGCGGAGGCGATCCTGTCTGCCGCCCGCGCGGAGGCGGACGGGATCCTCGGCGCGGCCCGCTCCGAGGCCGAGGGGCTCGCGGGCAGCCTGCACGCCGAGGCGGAGGCCGCCCTGGGCGCAGCCCGAGCCGAGGCAGAGACGATCCTCGGCTCGGCCCGGTCCGAAGCCGATGCGGTGCTCACCCGGGCGAGCGCGGAGGCCGCGCAGACCGCCGAAGGCGCCCGCGCGGCGGCCGACGAGCTGCTGGCGCAGGCGCGCGTCGAGGCGCGCGACATCTCCGACACCGCGCACCGCGAGGCCGAGCAGCTGCTCGCCGCCGCGCATGCGGGCCAGGCGCAGGCCGAGCCGGTGCCGGAGCCGGAGCCCCAGCCGGAGGCCGAGCCCCAGCCGGAGTCCGAAGCCGGCGAGCCTGAGCCCGAGGAACCCGCGCCCGAGCCGGAGGTGACGGCCGCGTCCTCGCCGAACGGTTTCACGCCGCCCCCGACCTCGCTCGAGGATCTCGCGGCTGCCAGCCGGCCGACGAAGTTCAGCATGCGCGGCGGCTTCGGCAAGAAGTAGCTCGGCCGGAGTCCACGCCGAGTACCGGCTCGAGCCCGAGGAAGGAGCCGATCCGCTCGGCTTCGTGGTCGAGCTCGGCCCGCGCCGCCCGGCCGAGGCGGCCGCAGAGCTGGACGTCCAGCTCGATCCGCCGGCCACGCCTCCGGCGCTCCCAAAGCCCGGCGGCCGTCCCTTCCACGAGCACGAGCCGCACCCCCGCGGGGCCCTCGTAGCGGCCGCGGCGGTGGGCGGCGATCAGCTCCCGCACGGGCTGAGGGACGAGCTGTTCGCGTTCGCGGAAGCCCATGACGTAGGCGTCGTACTCGGGCAGGAGCCGCACCTGGCGACTCGGCTCCGGGAAGGAGCGATCGCCGGCGAGGACGTATGCGCTGCCGCCGTCGATGCCGATCTCCTCCAGCTCGGCGGCGAGCTCCTCGAACAGGGCCCGCGCCCGCGCGACCTTGAGCGCCGACGACGCGAACCACTCGGCGAAGTCGGCGGGACGTGCAGGCCCGTACGCGTGCAGGAACCGCCGGCAGGCCCCGCGCAGCGCCTCGGCCTCGTCGTCGAAGCGGCGCCAGCCCTCGATCCACTGATCCGGCCGTGCGAGGGTGATCCGCGCGCCCTGTGGCGGCCCCTGGCACAGGTCGCCGAGGAAGAACGCGAAGCCCGACCGCAGCCGCTCGCGCGGCGCCGGCCCGACCCGCTTCACCACCTCCTGCGCCAGCTCCTCGCGCAGCAGGCAGCGGCCGTCGAGCGCCTCCCAGACCGCCGCCCGGACCGCCTCGACGTCCGCGGCGCCCAGCGGCGGATGCACGACGCCGGCCGGATCGCGCCACGCGGGCAGCTCCCGGCCGGTGTCGCCGTGAACCGCGCGCCGCGCCGCATGCCACAGCGCCAGCTCCTCCGCCGAGTGCAGATGGAGCGTCCCGCGCACCGTCCACGCTTTGACGAGCGACCGCCGCTCCCACAGAGCCGCCCGGACGTCCGACTGCGCGATTCCGTCGACCCGGGCGGCCAGCTGGAGCTCGGCCGACGCCTGCACCTGCGCGTGCACGCCGCACACCCCTCCGACGATCTCCTCGAGCCTGCCGGCGGGAGCACGCCCACCGAGCGACGACCGCTCCAGACGGCGTGCGCGCACCCGCTCCCAGCCGACGTCCACGCCGGCGACGCTAGAGGCTCGCCGCGGCCGCCGCTAGACGGTCGTGACGCGCGCGAGCTCTTCGAGCGAGGTCAGGCCCTGCAGGACCTTCTCGATCCCGTCCGCCCAGAGCGTCTTCATGCCGCCCTCTATCGCAGCCCGCTCGAGATGCTCGTGGCTCGCCTTCCGCGCGGCGAGCGCGGACAGCTCCTCGTTCATCTCGAGGAGCTGGAAGATGCCGATCCGCCCGCGGTAGCCCGTCTGCCGGCAGCGCACGCAGCCGTTGCGGCGGAAGAGCTCGACCTTGCCGCTCCGCAGCTCCTCGGGGATGCGGGCCGCGATCAGCTCCTCCTTGCTCGGCACGTAGAGCTCCTTGCAGTGCTCGCAGAGCCGGCGCGCGAGCCGCTGCGCGAGCACGCCGGTCACGGCGGCGCCCGTGAGGAACGGCTCGACACCCATCTCGTTCAGGCGCGTGAGCGCGCTCGGCGCGTCGTTCGTGTGCAGGGTCGAGAGGACGAAGTGGCCGGTCAGGGCGGCCTCGATCGAGATCTTGGCGGTCTCGACGTCGCGGATCTCGCCGACCATGACGACGTCGGGGTCGGAGCGGAGGATCGAGCGCAGCACCGTGGCGAACGTCAGGCCGGCGCGCTGGTTGATCTGCACCTGGTTCAGGCCGGGCAGCCGGTACTCGACGGGGTCCTCGACCGTGATCACGTTGATCTCGGGCCGGTTGATCTCGGTCATGGCCGCGAAGAGCGTGGTCGACTTGCCGGAGCCGGTCGGCCCGGTCACGAGCAGGGCGCCGGTCGGCCGGTGGATGATGCCCCCGAGGCGCTCCTGCATCGCGGGGCTGAGGCCGACCTCCTCCATGGTGGGCGGCTTCTTCGACTTGTCGAGGAGTCGCATGACGACCGACTCGCCCTCGACGGTCGGCAGCGTGGCGACGCGGACGTCGAGCATGCGGCCTGCGGCCGAGGCCGAGAGGGAGATGCGGCCGTCCTGCGGCTTCCGGCGCTCGGCGATGTCGAGCTTCGCGAGCACCTTGAGGCGCGTCGTGACGCCGACCGCGCTGCGCTTGGGGATCCGCTGCGTCTCGTGGAGCACGCCGTCGATCCGGAACCGCACGACGAGTGCGTCCGCCTGCGGCTCGAAGTGGACGTCGCTGGCGCCGTCCTCGGCCGCCTCGAAGATGATCGAGTTGACGAGGCGCACGAGCGGTGCGTCGGAGATCCCGTCGTCGACCTCGAGGTCGTCGAGCTCTTCCTCGTCGACCACCTCGAGCTCGGCGATCTCGCTGAAGCCCGAGCGGGCTCCGAACGCCTCGGCCGTCCGGGCGAGGCGGCCGAGCTCGTTCGCGATCTCCTCGCTGGCGGCGACGCGGAGCGCGATCGGATGACGGCTCGCGAGGCGCAGCGCGTCGATGCCGTGGATGTTCTGCGGGTCGGCGATCGCCACGCACAGGGACTCGTCCTCGAAGGCGTAGGGGATCGCGTTCACCTGCTCGAGCACGTGCAGCGGCACGGACTCCGCGGCGAGCGGATCGATGCCGACGGTGCCGAGCTCGACCACGGGAAGGCCGTACTGCGCGGCGACGATCCGCGCGATCGCCTCGCTCGAGGCGAGACCCTCGTCGATCAGCACCTGGACGACAGGTGTGTGCTTCGCCTGCTCGCGCAGGACGTCCATCTTCGCCTCGGGGATCAGCCCGGTCGTCTCGAGCAGGTCGACGACGAGCTCGCCCATCAGCTGCGAGATCGGAGCGGGAGGGGCGGGGGCCTTGGGGCCCGAGCTCCCGTCGCGGCTCACAACAGGCTGAGCAGACACCGCAGATGTCTCACTTGAGGAGGCCCAGGTAGGCGTGCAGGATCGGCCCGCCGGCGAAGAGGGCGATCACCGCGCCGGCGGCGAGGAAGGGGGCGAAGGGGATGGCGAGCTTGCGGGCGCCCATGCCGTGGCGCGCGAGCATCACGACGCTCGGCACCAGCCCGAGGAAGAGAGACAGCAGGACGGCGACCGGGGTCGTTCGGCCGAGCAGCGCGCCGATCAGCAGCGCGAGCTTGACGTCTCCCATGCCCATCCCGCCCGGATAGGCGAGTGCCGCGAGGAGGAAGAACCCGGCGGCGCCGACGGCGCCGAGGGCCCACTCAGGCGAGGGGTGAAACGCCGTCTGCAGCGCGAGCACCGCCGCGGCGGCGGGAAGGACGACGCGGTTCGGGACGATCCGCAGCTCGAGGTCGGTAGCCGTGACGACGACGAGCGCGCCGCACGCGATCGCCGCGGCCGCGGTCCTCGCCGAGAGCCCGAAGGCGACCACGCAGCCGACGAGGAGAAGCGCCGTCGCGAGCTCGATCGCGAGGTCGCGTGGCGGGATCCTCGTGCCGCAGCGGCGGCAGCGGCCGCCGAGCAGCAGGTACGAGAGCACCGGCACGTTGTCGTACCAGGGGATCGGCGTCTCGCAGCTCATGCAGGCCGATCCGGGGCGCACGATCGAGCGGCGCAGGGGCACGCGCGCCGCGACGACGCCGAGGAAGCTGCCGAGCGCGAGCCCGGGCACGAAGACGAGGGGCAGGACGAAGTCCATACCCCGTCGTTATCGACATCCTGAGGCCGCTGCTTGAGCGTCCGGCCGCTGCCCGTCAGGCTCCGGTCAGCCGGTGGGAGCGCGCTTGGCCGGCCTGCGGATCAGGCTCGCCCCATACGGAGAGCGGTCCTGCGGCTGGCCGAGCTGGGCGGCCTTGCCGCGCTGGAGCCAAAGGGTGACCGTCGGAGCGCCGGTGTCGAGCACGTGCGTCCCGGGCCGCGGCGACTGGGCGACCACGACATTGCCGGGATAGCCCCGGACGGCGCCGCGCACCTTCCAGCCGAAGCCGCCGTCCTCGAGCATCCCCGAGGCGAAGACGAACAGCTGCCCCCGGACGTTCGGCACGACCATGACCTGCTGCCGTGAGGCCGAGTGGTTCGCGGGCTTCCGCACCGCGGGCGGCTTGGCGGCCGCGAGGCTGATCGTCGCGCTCACCAGCAGGCCGGCCGCGGCTACGGCCGTGAGACGCGGCAGCGTGAGGATACGCCTGGACACGGCACCTGAATCGGAACGCCGGAGCAAACCCACGACCCTCTAATGGGTGAAGTAGACGACGGCGGAGGTGAACGCGCCGCCGCCACCGCCGCCGGACGTGAAGGACAGCGCTCCTCCCGCGCCCGGGAGACCGTCGGGCGCGGCGCCGACGATGCGCCTCGCACCGTCGTAGTTGGCGGCGTACCAGCCGGTGAGGCTGTCGATGCGGACGTACGAGCCGGTGTGCGGCGCGTCGACGAGCAGGCCGTTCCCGAGGTAGATCCCGACGTGGTCGAGCTTGTTGAAGAAGACGAGGTCACCGGGCTGGAGCTGGTCTTGCGCCACCGGGACGGCATCCGGGCTGTGCCACTGCGCGACGGTGTTGTGCGGCAGCGAGATGCCGATCTGCGCGAACACGTACTGCACGAGCCCGGAGCAGTCGAAGCCGCTCGGGGTGGCGCCGCCCCAGAGATAGGGGACGCCGAGGTACTGGAGCGCGATCGAGGCGACTCCTCCTCCGGCACCGGGCGGGACGAGGCCGGCCGCGAGCGTGGGGTTCGTCAGCTCGTTCCGCAACCGGCCGAGCCGGGTGCTCGCCGCGTCGAGCAGGTGCTGGAGCCGCCTCGCGCGCGCCTCCGCCGTGTCGCGGCGAACCGCCATCAGGACGGCGTCCTTGCGGGCCGCCAGCCGGTCGGAGAGGAGCGGCGCGGTGTCGGCCAGATGGAGCAGCCGGCGCACCGACCGCCCGAGCCTCTCGGCTTTCGCGCGGGCGGCCGCGAGCTGGCTCTTCGACGCCGTCACGCGGCTCCGGGCGGAGTCGATCTGCGGCTGGAGCTGCGGCTGCAGCTCCGGCTGGAGCTGGTACTGCGTGAAGAGCCCGAGCGCGCCGGCCCGGCTGAAACGGGCCGCGAGCGTGAGCACCTCGCTCACGTAGCGGTGCGAGTGGTTGTAGCAGTAGACGGCCTGCGTGATGTCGAACTGACCCCCGCAGCCCGCGAGGTAACGGGCGGCGCTGAAGATCGCGTCCGTCGGGTTGTCGGGATCTGCGACTCCGTCGCCGTTCGCGTCCATGCCCCACCTCGCCCAGGTCGAGGGCATGAACTGCATCCAGCCGATCGCTCCGGCCGAGCTCGGCCCGAGGTTCTGGCCGAAGTTCGTCTCGACCTTGTTGATGGCGGCGAGCACCTCCCACGGGATGCCGAAGCGGCTGCCGGCCGCCTGCCAGATGCTCTGCAGCGCCGCGAAGGAGATCGGGGCGCTCTGCGCCGGCGTGAACGCGACCACGCGGCCGGTCGGCCCGAACGTCGCGGCTCCGCGGCTGCGCGGGTGCTGGTGGACGACGCTGAACATGTCCGCCGCAGCCGTGCTCGACAGGGCGAGCGCGAGCACGACCCCGAGCAGGGGGACGAGGCGTTTCATGGCTAGGGCCGGCCGGCGACGCGGAGTCTCGGCAGGGCTTCGGCCTCCACGGCGCCGTTCGCCGGCTCCTCGTCGTGCGGCGGCTCGGGCTCGTCCTCTTCGTCCGGGACGGCGTCGAGGCGCGCCGTGGTCGCGACAGCCTGCTCCTTGATGGCGCGGTCGAGCGCGATGAGGAAGTCGTGGCGGTTCGAGGCGGCGTTGGCGGCGACCTCGCGGTCCACCTTCTCCTCCAGCACGAGCTGGATCAGCGCCTTGCTGAACGTCTGCATCTGGAAGAAGTCGCCCTCGGCGATCGCCTCGGTGATCTCGTCGGGCTTGTTGTCTCGGATCAGGTCGGCGATGCGGGCGTTGCCGATCATGACCTCGACTGCCGGGATGCGGCCGCCGCCGAGGCGCGGGAGCAGCCGTTGGCTGATCACGCCGCGGAGGACGCCCGCGAGGATCGAGCGGATCAGCTGCTGCTTGACGGCCGGGAAGAACTCGACCATCCGGCCGATCGTCTCCGAGGCGTCGACCGTGTGCATCGTCGAGAGGACGAGGTGACCGGACTCGGCCGCTGCGAGGGCGGTCTCGGCCGTCTCCGCGTCGCGGAGCTCGCCGATGAGGATCACGTCGGGGTCCTGGCGGAGGCCGCGCCGCAGCGCCTGCGCGAACGACGCCGTGTCGAGGCCGACCTCGCGCTGGTTGACGATGCAGCCGTGGTCGCCGTGCACGATCTCGATCGGATCCTCGATCGTCACGATGTGCTGCTGCCGCGTCCGGTTGATGTGGTCGATCATCGCGGCGAGCGTCGTCGTCTTGCCCGAGCCCGTGGCGCCGGTCACGAGGACGAGGCCGCGGTGCTCCTCGGCGAGGCGCCTGACCCCGGCGGGCAGCGAGAGATCGGCGAAGTCCGGGACCTCGCGCGGGATCACGCGGAAGGCGATCGAGATGGAGCCCCGCTGCCGGAACCCGTTGACGCGGAAGCGCGGCAGGCCCTCGGGCGCGTAGGCGCTGTCGAGCTCGCCTGTCTCGAGGAACGTCTGCAGCCGCTTCGGCGTCGGCGCGCAGACCTGCTCGAGGGCCAGCTCGAGGTCGCGCTCCGATAGCTCGGGCTCGCCCTCCAGCTCCGAGACGTTCCCGTCCCGGCGCAGGATCGGAGGGCGCTCCACCTTGAGATGGATGTCGCTTGCGCCAAGCTCGACGGCGCGGCGGAGCACGAGTTCCAGATCCATGGGCAACCCCTCCAATCGGCCGGCTACGGCACCGGCTTTAGCACTTGATCCCCCGGACGGGAGATCCCGCCTCCGCCGCTCATCCGGACGGTGTCGGCGACGACACGACCGGCGCCTCGCAGCGCCAGAACTGGCGGTCGGGATGCGCGGCGACGAGGGTGCAGGACTTGTTCGTCATGTCCGGGAAGCCGTCGAGGCGGCCCTTCGAGCAGCTCAGCAGGGACGGGTCCGGCTTGCCGTCCACCACGACGGCGTTGCAGCTGCTGAGCAGGCCGGCGTCGCGGAGGACGCGGCCGTCCCGGATTGCCGCCATGACCCCGATCAGCAAGGCTCCAATGACGAGGATCTTCAGCAGCATGGTGGCTCCCGGCTCGAATGTGCCCGTCTGAGTCGGCATCGCCGGCCTGCGTGACGATCCCTCCTTCGGACGAGCGACGCGCTAGCGCGCGATCAAGGCCTCGAGCTCCCGTTCGAGCTCGGCGAGCTCGTTCGCATGGCCCCCGATGCCTCCGCCCAGCTGGTCGAGCGTCTGCTCGAACCGCTCGCGCTCGCGGGCGACGAGCTCGCGCAGGCCGTCCCGCTCGGTCTCGAGCTCGCGGATCCTCTGCCCGAGCCGCTCGGCGTGCTGCCTGGCCGCCTCGGACTCGCGCGAGAGCTGCGCGGCCACGTTGGCGAGCGCCTGGCGGTGCTCCTCGAGCTCCGCGCCGGTCGCGGCGAGGTCGGCCTCGAGCTCCGCGATGATGCGCGACTTGCGGCGCCAGCGGGGGCGTCGCGCCGTGGCCGCCGGCGCGACCGCGCTCCCGGGCTCGCCCGCGTCCTCGGTCCGGCCGGCGACGATCGCGAGCGTGCCGACGAACGCGGCGAGGCAGATGCCGGCCGCGTAGAGCACGCCGGGCACGCCGCGCACGACGAGGTACGCAGCCGCGGCCGCAAGCGCGCCCGTGGCTGCGGTGCCCGCTGCGGCGAGGCTGCGCGCCGGCACCTTGGTCACCGCAGGTGGCCGCCCTGGATGATCGCCGCGAGCTCCTGCGTCTTGGTCAGCGCGCGCTCGAGGCGGCTGTTGCGGTCGGCCAGCTCGTGCTTGAGGCGGTCGACCGCCTCCTGGTCGCGCAGGCGCTCGACGCGAGTCCGCTGCAGCTCGGCCTCGAGCTCTTGCACGCGCTGCTCCCGCGCCGCCATCTCGCCGCCGAGCTCCTGCAGCTTCCCGCGCAGCTCCTGCAGTCGGGTCGCCTCGGTGTCGAACAGGTTGAGGACGCGCTCGAGGGACCGTCCCCAGACGGGCGCCGCGGCGGCCGCACCCGAGGAGATCGTGTCCGTCCCTGCGGTCGCCGCGCTGATCGAGGCGGCGTCGAGCAGGGAGGCGAGCGTCGAGGCCTTGACGACGCCGATCGCGACGGCGCCGGAGAAATGCTCGCGGATGCCGGCGATGCGCTCGGGCGTCGCGTCGGCGAGGACGACGCGCACGTTGCCGTCGTCGCAGCGGACGGGCGCGGCGCCGATGCGCGCGAGCTCCTCGCCGCCCACCCGCGCGGCAGACTCGCTGTCGACGACGAGCGGCTCGTCGTCCAGGTAGGGGAGCTCCCAGCCTCGCGCCGTGGCGATGGCCGCGCTGCGCTCGTCGCCGGGCTCGACGCGCTGCTCGTCGTCGTAGGTGGTCTCGTGCTCGAAATAGTCGTCCACTGCAGGCCTCCAGTTCGCGTAACTGCGCAGTTATCGGCGTTCCTGGCGCCCTTCTTTAGGCGCCGCGGGCCTCAGACCTGCGCGAGATAGACGCAGACCTCGCCGTCGGGAAGCGTGCGGCCGCTTCGTGCGACCTCGTAGACGGCGGGCTCTTCCCGGCCGGGGAAGACGAGCTCCACCGTCTCGCCGGCCTTCGGCGGCACCCCGGTCTGCGGCACGAGCTCGTAGCCGTTCGGCCCCGGGACGAAGAGGGAATACTCGATCTCGACCGGCTCGGTCGCGGACTCGGCCGCCTCGGACTCGGCTTCGGGCCCGGGTTCGCCGGGCTGCGCCTCGGCCGCCGGCTCGGTGGCGTCGCCGTGCGCCTCGGGCTCCGGCTCCTCGGGGGCGAGCTCCGCCGGGAGCTCCTCGACGCCGGAGACGAGCTCGGCGGCGAGCTTCCGCACGGCGTCGAGCGCCTCGACGAGGCGCTGCGAGCCGAGCTGCAGCTGCGTCTCGCGCTCGTCGGCGGCCGTGGCCGCGGCGGCGAGCTGCTCGATGGCATTCCCCAGCTCCTGCTCGAGCACCGTCCGCTGCGCGAGCAGCGACTCGCGCTCGGCGTGGTGGCGGTCCTGTTCCTCCGCGAGCAGGCGGCTCCGCTCCTCGGCTTCCGCCTGGGCCTCGGCCGCGACGGTCCGGAGCTGCTCCAGCTCGGCCACCGCCCGGTCGCGCTCGGCCTCGAGGGCGATCTGCGACTCGCGCACGCGCTCCGCCTGGCGAAGCAGCTCCCGCGCCTCCTCGAGCTCGGCGGCGAGGGTGTCGCGCTCCTCGGCGAGGGCGCGCAGCTCCGCCGCGGAGCCTTCCCGCTCCTCGCCAAGAGTCGTCTCGAGTCGCTGGACCTCCGCGCGCAGCTCGTCGCGCTCCTCGGCGGCAGGGCCGAGAGCGGCGAGCCGCTCGAGGGCGCCCCCGAGCTCTTCCTGGAGCCGCTCGAGCTGAGCATCCGCCTCGCTCCGCTCGGCGGCGTGCAGCTCCCGCTCCTCCGCGAGCCGGCGCTCCTGGTCGGCGGCGGACGCCTGTGCGTCCTCCAGGGCCGAGTGCAGGCCTTCGAGCTCCTCGCGGGTGCGGCTCTGCTCCTCACGAAGCTCGCCGAGCTCCCGCTCGCGTGCGTCCCGTGCCTCGGCGAGCGCGCTCTCGAGCCTGTCGACGTCGCCGAGCAGCCGGTCGCGCTCGCTCGCGGCGGCCGCCTGCGCCTCGGCGAGAGCGGATTGAGCGTGTTCGAGCTCGCGGCGCAGCTCGTCGCGCTCGTCGGCCACCGGGCCGAGCGAGCCGAGCCGTTCGAGCGCGTCGCCGAGCTCCTGCTGGAGCCGGTCGCGCTGGGCCACGATCTCCTCGCGCTCGGCCGCATGGCGCTCGTGCGCCTCGGCGAGCCTCTGCTCGTGCTCGGCTGAGGCGTTCTGTGCCTCGGCGAGCGTCGCCCGGAGTCGCTCGAGCTCACCGGCCGCGTCGTCTCGCTCTTCCCGGAGGCGCGTCAGCTCCTCCTCTCGCTCGTTCTGCGCCTCGGCGATCGTAGCCTGGAGGCGCTCGAGCTCGAAGGCGGCCCGGTCGCGTTCGTGGCGAAGCCGCGCGAGCTCCTGCTCGCGTTCGTCGTGCGCCTCGGCGAGCGTGGCCTGGAGGCGCTCGAGCTCCAGCGCGGCGAGGTCGCGCTCCTCCCGCAGCTGCGCCAGTTCCTGCTCGCGCTCGTTCTGCGCCTCCGAGAGCGTCGCCTGGAGGCGTTCGAGCTCTGCGGATGCGTGGTCCTGCTCTTCCCGGAGGCGCGTCAGCTCCTGCTCGCGCTCGGCCTGCGTCTCCCCGAGCTGCTCGCGCCGTCGCTCCAGCTCGGTGGTCGCCTCGGTCTGCGCCTCGGCCAGGGCGGCTTCGAGCCGCTCGATCTCCGCGCGGAGCTCGGCCTGCTCGGACCGCTCCGTCCCGGGCTCGACCGCCGGCTGCACGGCCGCGTCCTCCTCGACCTCCTCGACCCCTTCCTCGGGCCGGGGCTCCGGCGCCTCGGTCTCCGCGGTGACCGGGACGACCTCCAACGGTTCGACGGCTGCCTCATCCTCGATCTCTGCGACGTCCTGCGCCTCCTGAGCGGGCTGCTCGTCCGCGACCGACTCCGTCTCGGCGGGCAGGTCCTCGACGGGGGCGGCTGCCTCCTCGGCGGGCTCCGGAGCCGAAGCGGCGGCTTCCGGCTCTTCGACGGGAGCGACCTCCGGCCGGGTCGGCGGTGCAACGGCCGTCGGCGCCAGGCGAAGCTTGGGGAGGCCCACCGGTGTCTCGTCGTCCTCGGGCTCTGCCTCTTCGGGGGGCACGCCCAGGGCGAATCCGTACTCGGTGCGCAGGGCGCCGCCGCTCTGCATCGCGAGCGCGTGCGCCACCGCTGCTCCCGACGCGAAGCCGAGCTCCACGATGATCTGCCCGAGCGGCCGCTTCGATTGCTGCTGCACCTCGAGCACGGTCGCGAGCTGCTCCTCGCTGATGAGCCCGAGCTCGGTCATCAGCTCGCCGAGCTGCCGCTGGGGGATGCGCTCTCTCTCCGCGCTCATGACCGAGCGCCGACTTGCCGCAGGAACGTCACGCCGTCTCTATCGGCTGCGGAAGCATCGAACTTGACTGTGTTTCCGGCAGTCGCGCCCGGAGCGGAAACGCCTGTTCGAGGGATGGTCGGCGGGGTCGCACTGGACGACCATTGGGCCAGGACAACTGCGGCGTCCGGTGGTACAGCGAGTGGAGGAGGAGCGCCGCATGTCCAGCACCATCGAGTTGGGCCTCACCCACGAGGACAGCCTGCTGGAGGTCGAGTACGACGTCGAACGTCGGGAGGCCGAGCGCAGGGACCTGGCCCGGGAGATCGAAGCGCAGCATGCACGGCTGCACACGTTGCGCGCGGCCGTGCTCGAGGAGCTCACGAAGCAGCGCCGGGTCACGCTGCCGCGTTGGCCCAGCGGGCCGAAGGTGACCGCCACGCTCGTCGACGAGGAGGAGTGGTGGTCGAAGATGCTGGGGAAGAAGCGGGCGGCTTGACGGCGTCCGGCGGTGGGGGAGCCCGGGCCGCCGGGCTCCTCCGCCACAGCTGACCGCGCTCGCCCCGCGGATCAGGGGCCGGTCGTCGTCGTCGTGGTCGGCGTCGTCTGGGTCGTCGTCGGAGGCGGCGTCGTCGTCGTGCCGGGGCGCGTCGTCTGCGTCGTCGTCTGGGTCGTCGTCGGAGGCGGCGTCGTCGTGTGGACGGTCGTCGTGTGGACCGTCGTGGTGTGGACCGTCGTCGCCTTGGCGGTCGTCGTCTTGGCCGTGGTCGTCTTGCGGTGCGTCGTCGTCTGCTGGTGGTGCACGCAGCTGCCGTCGTGCTTACGGGCGTCGCGGAACGTGCGCGCGAACTGGTAGCGGCCGCACCAGGGCCGGTACGGGGGCGCGCCGGGGGTCGCGAACGGCTCGACGGGCTGTCCCTGCAGCGCGGCCGTCATGAACGCGTGCCAGATCTGCGCCGGCAGCGTGCCGCCCGTCACTCCCGCGATGCCGTGCACGTTCTTCATCGGCTTCTCGCTCGTCGGGTAGCCGACCCACGTGACCGTCGTGAGCTGGGGGACCCAGCCCGCGAACCATGCGTCGGCGAAGCTGTCCGTCGTGCCTGTCTTGCCCGCGGCCGGTCGGCCCGCCAGCGCGGCGGCCGTCCCCGTCCCGGACCGGACGTTCGCCTCGAGCACCCTCGTCACGACGCCCGCGACCTTCGCGTCGACGACCCGCTTTCCCTGCGGCTGGGAGGCGTTCTCGGTGTGGCCGCCGGGGAAGACGACCTTCGTGAGGATGCTCGGGTCGTGCGCGACGCCGCCGTCGGCCAGCGTCGCGTAGGCGCTCGCGAGGTCGAGCGGGCTCACCGCATTCACCCCGAGCACGATGGAGGGGACGGGCTTCAGCTTCGTGGTGATCCCCATCCGCTGCGCGAGCTCGGCGACCGGCTTCGGCCCCACGTCGAGCGTGAGCCGCGCGTAGACCGTGTTGTCGGAGAGGAGCGTCGCCTGGGTGAGCGGGATGCGGCCGGAGTACGTGTTCTCGAACGTGTGGACGCGCCAGTCGTTCGGGCCCACGAACGGCGCGGAGAGGTACTTCGTCGAGTACGGGTTGATCTCGCGCTCGACCGCGTGCGTCAGGACGAACATCTTGAACGTCGACCCGGCCTGCCTGCGGCCGTCCACCGGAAGGTCGAACGCGATGCGATGTCCGGTCTGGGCGATGGCCATGGCGCGGATCTGGCCCGTCTTCGGGTCGATCGAGACGATTGCTCCGGCGGGATCGTTCTTGCGGTCGAGCGTGCCGAGGATGGAGCGCGTCGCCTCGTTCTGCATCTTCGCGTCGAGCGTCGTGTAGATCCGCAGCCCGCCCTGGCGCACTCGTTCGGCGCCGTACTCGTTCACGAGCTGGTTGACGATGTAGTCGGTCAGGTACGTCTCGCCCGCCAGCCCTCGCGCCCGGCTCGGGTGGAGGCCGAGCGGGCTGCGGACCGCTCGTCGGTAGCGGGACTCCGAGATGTCCCCGGTCGCGACCATCGCCTTCAGCACCTCGGCTCGGCGTGCCTTCGCCGCATCGGGACTGGTGATCGGGTCGTACGCGGACGGCGCCTGCGGCAGCCCCGCGAGGAGCGCCGCCTGCTCGAGCGTGAGGTCCTTCGCGTGCACCCCGAAGTAGGCCTTGGCGGCGGCCTCGATCCCGTACGCCTCCTGCCCGAAGTAGATGTCGTTGAGGTACGCCTCGAGGATCCGGTCCTTGCTCCAGTGACGGTCGAGCTGGACGGCGAGGCAGGCCTCGGTGAGCTTCCGGCTGATCGTCTGCTGCGGGCTGAGATAGAGGTTGCGGATGAGTTGCTGCTCGATGGTCGAGGCGCCCTGGGTGAATCCGCCGGTCGTGACGTCGCTCTTCAGGGCCCGGATGATCCCGATGTAGTCGATCCCGTTGTTCTCGTAGAAGCGCCGGTCTTCGATGGCGACGATCGCCTTCCGCATGACCGGGCTGATCTGGTTCAGCGGGACGGGCTGTCGCATGCCGTTCGCACCGAGCAGCCCGAGCCGGGTGCCGTCGCTGGCGAGGATGACGCTGGCCTGGGACGGGCCGTGCGCCTCGAGGCCGTTGAGGCTGCACGAGTACCAGAAGAAGGGCCCCGCGACCGCGGTGCCGATGGCGAAGGCGCCGACGAGCACGACGATGCAGGCGGCGGCTATCTGGAGCCCCCGCTTCAGCGCCGCCCTCCGGTGCGCACGCCGCTGTCTCCCATCCGACGTCCGGTAAACGTCTCGGGCGGCATTTGGTTACTCCTCAGCGTCCGAGGAGGCGGGAGAGGAGGCGACGCCTCGGCTGCGCAGGCTCGGGGGCAGCCGGCGGTTCCGGCGCAGGACGGGGCCGCTCGAGCCGCGGCTCCTGCTCGGGCGGCAGCATGGAGCGCGGTACCGCTCCCCGCTCTCGCTGGGCGCGGATCGCCTCGTTCATCTCCTGCCGCTGCGACTCGTCTTCCACCGGCTCAGCGTACGACGCAGAGGCGGCCGCTCCTCTCGTAGGCTCGCGGCGGCGATGTGCTTCGACGTTGACTCCGAGCCGCCGGTCCCGCGCATCGCGGGCGCCGCGGTCTCGCACGACGACCTCGTTCTAAGGGCGGACGACGGTAACCGGTTCGCCGCCTTCCGCGCGCTGCCCGACGGAGGATTCTCGACCGGCGTCGTGATCCTGCCCGATGTGCGCGGCCTCTATCGCTTCTACGAGGAGCTCGCGCTCCGCTTCGCCGAGCGCGGCCACGCCGCCGTCGCCTTCGACTACTTCGGCCGCACCGCCGGCGTCGAAAAGCGGCCGGACGACTGGGACTACATGCCGCTCGTGCGGCAGCTGACGCACGAGCAGGTGCAGGCCGACGTCGGCGCCTGCGTCCGCGACCTGCGCGGGCTCGGCTGCGGCGCGATCTTCACGGTCGGCTTCTGTTTCGGCGGCAGCGCCTCCTGGGCGGCGGCCGCCTCGGGGCACGGGCTGGCCGGGTCGGTCGGGTTCTACGGGCGGCCGAGCCGGATGATGGAGCTCGTGCCGCGCCTCGAGGCGCCGATCCTGGCCCTGCAGGGCGGCGCCGACCAGGGCATCCCGCACGAGGACAACGTCGAGTTCGAGCGGACGCTTCGCGCGGCGGGCAAGGAGTACGAGCTGGTCGAGTTCGAGGGGGCGCCGCACAGCTTCTTCGACCGCAAGCAGGAGGAGTTCCAGGCGGCCTCCGACGAGGCCTGGCGCCGGACCCTCGAGTTCATCGACGCCCGCTCGTAGTTTCGGGCCGGGCGCTGAGCCGCTCCGGCGTTTCCCGTTCGAGGCTCCCGTCCAGAACAGAGACGAGAGCCACTTCGAGGAGGTTTGAGACATGGGCGAGCTCGTCGCCGACTTTTTCCTGAAGCGCCTGCGCGAATGGGGCGTCCACCGGATCTACGGATATCCGGGCGACGGGATCAACGCCTTCCTCGGCGCGCTCGACCGCGCCAAGGGCGACCCGGACTTCATCCAGGCGCGCCACGAGGAGATGGCCGCCTTCATGGCGTGCGGCCACGCGAAGTTCGCCGGGCCCGACACGCTCGGCGTCTGCATGGCGACCTCGGGCCCGGGTGCCGTCCACCTCCTCAACGGCCTCTACGACGCCAAGCTCGACCACGTCCCCGTCGTCGCGATCGTCGGCCAGCAGGCGCGGAGCGCGCTCGGCTCTCACTACCAGCAGGAGATCGACCTCCCGGTGCTGTTCACGGACGTGTCGGAGTACGTCCAGTACTGCATGGAGCCGGCGCAGGCCCGGCACCTGATCGACCGCGCGTGCCGGATCGCGCTCGACCACCGCGGGGTGTGCACGATCATCGTCCCGAACGACGTCGCGGAGATGGACGCCGTCGAGTCGCCGCCGCGCATGCACGGCTCGGTCTACTCGAGCGTCGGCTACAAGCGGCCGCGGATCCTGCCCCAGGAGTCGGAGATCCAGCACGCCGCCGAGATCCTCAACGACGGCGACAAGGTCGCGATCCTCGTCGGCCAGGGCGCACGCGGGGCCGCCGACGAGCTCGAGCGCGTCGCCGACCTGCTCGGCGCCGGCGTCGCCAAGGCGCTGCTCGGCAAGGACGTGCTCCCAGACGACCTCCCGTACGTGACCGGCGCGATCGGCCTCCTCGGCTCGATCCCGAGCTACGACATGATGGAGGACTGCGACACCCTGCTCATGGTCGGCACGAGCTTCCCCTACGCGGAGTTCCTGCCGAAGGAGGGGCAGGCGCGCTGCGTCGAGATCGACATCAAGGCCGACATGATCGGCATCCGCTACCCGGCGGACGTGCTGCTGATCGGCGACGCGAAGGAGACGCTGAAGGCGCTCGAACCGCATCTCGTGCGCAAGGAGGACCGCGGCTGGCGCGAGAAGATCGAGAAGAGCGTGCGCGAGTGGTGGGACATCGTCGAGCGCCGCTCGATGATGGACGCCGACCCGATGAACCCGCAGCGGGTGGTGCACGAGCTCTCCCAGGTGCTGCCGGAGGACGCGATCATCACGGCCGACTCCGGCTCCTCGACGAACTGGTTCGCCCGCCAGCTCAAGCTGCGCCAGGGGAACCTCGCCTCGCTCTCCGGCACGCTCGCCACGATGGTGCCCGGCGTCCCGTACGCGATCGCGGCGAAGTTCGCGCACCCGAGCCGCCCGGTCATCTGCTTCGTCGGCGACGGTGCCTTCCAGATGCTCGGCATGAACGAGATGCTGACGGTGAAGCGCTACCACGAGCGCTGGCCTGACAAGCGCCTGATCTTCTGCGTCTTCAACAACCAGGATTTGAACCAGGTGACGTGGGAGCAGCGGGTGATGGAGGGCGACCCGAAGTTCCCGGGGACGCAGTGGCTCCCGAACTTCGACTACGCCGGCTACGCCGAGCTGTGCGGGCTGAAGGGGATCTTCTGCGACGACGGAGACCGGGTTCGCTCGGCCTGGGAGGAGGCGCTCGCCGCCGACCGCCCGGTCGTGCTCGAGGTCAAGACGGATCCCGAGATCCCGCCGCTGCCGCCGCACATCCGCGAGGAGCAGGCCAAGAAGATGGCGCAGGCGATGGTCAAGGGCGACCCTGAGCGGATGGGCGTGATGGAGAAGTCCCTGCGGGGCAAGCTCGTCGAGTTCACCGAGCACCTCAGGTCGTAGTGGCTGCCGCGGCACGGGTCGAGCGGCTCGACGTCCACGCGTACACGATCCCGACCGACGAGCCCGAGTCGGACGGGACGCTCGAGTGGGACTCGACGACGATCGTGGTCGTCGAGGCGCACGCCGGCGGCCGGACGGGGCTCGGCTACACGTACTGCGACGCGGCTGCGGCCGAGGTGGTCTCGTCCCAGCTCGCCGGCGCCGTGGAGGGCGAGGACGCGATGGACGTGCGGGCGGCCTGGCTCCGGATGGGCGCGCAGATCCGCAACGCCGGCCGTCCGGGAATCGGCTTCTGCGCCGTGTCCGCCGTCGACCAGGCGCTGTGGGACCTGAAGGCGCGTCTGCTCGGCGTCTCGCTCGTCGTCCTGCTCGGCGCCGCGCACGACGACGTCCCGATCTACGGCAGCGGCGGGTTCACCTCCTACAGCGACGAGCGGCTGCGCGAGCAGCTCGGGGGCTGGGTCGAGGCCGGGGTGCCTCGCGTGAAGATGAAGGTCGGACGCGACCCGGGGCGCGACCCGGTCCGGCTCGACGCCGCCCGCGAGGCGATCGGCGACGACGTCGAGCTGTACGTCGACGCGAACGGCGCCTTCGCGCGCAAGGAGGCGCTCGCCTGGGCCGAGCGCTACGCGGAGTCGTGGGACGTGAAGTGGTTCGAGGAGCCGGTCTCCTCGGCCGATTTCGAAGGACTGCGGCTCATCCGCGACCAGGGGCCGACGGGCCTCGAGATCGCCGCCGGCGAGTACGCGTACGTCCCGACCGACTTCCGCAACATCGTGGGCTGCGTCGACTGCCTGCAGGCCGACGTGACCCGCTGCGGCGGGATCACCGGCCTGCTCTCGGCCTCCGGCCTCGCCAACGCGCAGGAGATCGACGTCTCGGCGCACTGCGCCCCCGCGATCTCGGCGCACGCCTTCTGCGCGGTCGAGCGGCGCCGGCACCTCGAGTACTTCCACGACCACGTCCGGATCGAGGGGATGCTGTTCGACGGAGTGCCGGAGCGCGGCGGCGGGGTCCTCCGTCCCGAGCGCTCACGGCTCGGCAACGGGCTCGAGCTGAAGCGCGCCGACGCGGAGAAGCTCGCCGCCTGATGGCGTTTTCGTTCCGGGCACCGGAGAGAGAAAGGACCCCGATGGGTCGCCTCACGCGCGTGCTCGCCAACGTCCGCGAGGGACGGATGCAGAAGCTCTTCGCCGCCACGACGGCCTTCAGCGTGCCACCGCTCGCGTTCGAGATCTACTACGAGCACTACAAGGGCTCGTTCGGCGACAAGTGGATGTGGACGCCGCTCCTCCTCACGCCGCCCCTCACCGCGGCCGGCATCGCCGGCGTCTTCTCCGAGAAGGCGGCGCGGACGTGGCTCCCGGCACTGTCGGCGCTCTACGCCCTCGACGGGGCGATCGGCGTGATCACCCACGTCCGCGGCGTCCAGAAGCGGCCGGGCGGCTTCGCCGAGCCGACGTACAACCTCGCGATGGGGCCGCCGCTCTTCGCACCCGGCTCGCTCTGCCTCGTCGGCATGCTCGGGCTCCTCGCGGCGGTCGTGAAGCGGGAGAAGTAGGCCCTCCCGGTGCCGCCCGACTTCGCCGAGGCCCACCACCTCCCGAACCGCCGCCTGCCCGAGCAGGCGCACGCGGACCCCTACGACCTGCCGCGCCAGCGCCGGGGCGTGACGCCGCAGATGCACGGGCGCTATCCCGACTACGACGTCCTCGAGCAGGCCGGCCACTGGGACGAGACGACCCGCCGCGTCGTCCTCGACCGGGTGAACGAGGTGCCGGAGATCCGCTTCTTCTCCACGGAGGAGGCCGAGACGCTGACGGCCTTCGCCGACATCGTGCTCGCCCAGGACGCGGAGCCGCGGATTCCCGTGCTCGCCTACGTGGACGAGAAGCTGTTCGACGGCGAGCGCGACGGCTACCGCTACTTCGACATGCCCGACGACGACGAGACGTGGCGGCGCGTCGCGCGCGGCCTCGACGAGGAGGCACGCCGCCGCGGGCAGGACCGCTTCTCCCTGCTCGGCGTCGAGCAGCAGCTCGAGGTCTGCCACCGCTTTGCGAACGGCGACCTGCACGGCGGCGTGTGGGACACGCTCAACGTCTCGCGCGCCTGGAGCGTCGGCATGCGCTACCTCCTGCAGGCCTTCTACTCCCACCCGTGGGCGTGGAACGAGATCGGCTTCGGCGGGCCCGCCTACCCGCGCGGCTACTCGCGCTTCGGCAGCCCGCACCTGCAGAGCGCCGAGCGCGAGACGTGGGAGGGGAAGGAGGCGTTCGAGATCGATCCCGTCGAGGACACGCAGCAGAGGGGTCTCGAATGAGGCTCCCGATGAGCGTCGTCAAGGGCTCGGTGCAGATGCCGAAGGACAACGACTCGCCCTTCCTGCTCGACATGCACAAGCGGGGACTGCAGAACCTCGAGCGGATGGCGCACTACCCCCTCTCGGCGCCCGTCGATCTCGTCGTGGTCGGCGCGGGAGCCGGCGGCGTGACGCTCGCGCAGCGGCTCGCCCGCGCCGGCTGGCGGATCGTGATCCTCGAGAAGGGGCCGTTCTGGGACCCCGATCGCGACTGGGTCAGCGACGAGAAGGGCTCGGCGGGCATCTACTGGACGGACACGCGGATCATCTCCGGCGACCAGCCGATCGAGATGGGCAAGAACAACTCGGGCGTCGGCGTCGGCGGCTCGATGACGCACTTCGCGGGGTACGTGCCGCGCTTCCACCCGTCCGACTTCGAGGTGCGCACGCGCGACGGCGTCGCCGTCGACTGGCCGATCTCGTACTGGGACCTGAAGGAGTCCTTCGAGCGCGTCGAGCTCGAGCTGCCGGTCGCCGGCCAGGACTGGCCGTGGGGCGATCCGCACAGCTACCCGCACGGGCCGCATCCCATCGCCGGCGCCGCCAGCGTCGCCTGGCAGGGCGCGCTCGGCTGCGGCATCGAGATGCGCGTCGGGCCGGTCGCGATCACGAACGGCGTCTTCGGCCACCGGCCGCACTGCATCTACCGCGGCTTCTGCCTCCAGGGTTGCAAGGTGAACGCGAAGGCGAGCCCGCTGATCACCCACCTGCCGGACGCGATCGAGTACGGGGTGGAGGTGCGGGCCGACTCGATGGCCGTGCGCGTCGAGGTCGACGAGGCCGGCCGCTGCACCGGGGTCACATACGTCGACCCGGACGGGATCGAGCGCTTCCAGCCGGCCGACGCGGTCGCGGTCTGCGGCTACGCGATCGAGACGCCGCGCCTGCTCCTGCACTCGACGAGCCGCCGCTTCCCCCAAGGGCTCGCGAACGGCACCGACCAGGTCGGGCGCTACGTGATGGTGCAGGGCGCGACGCAGATCGCCGCCCGCTTCTCCTACCAGCTGCGGATGTACAAGGCGCCGCCGCCCGAGGTCTCCTCGGAGCAGTTCTACGAGACCGACGAGTCGCGCGGCTTCGCGCGCGGCTTCTCGATCCAGACGGTCGCGCCGCTGCCGATCGACTGGGCGCAGCACGTGCTCGCCGACGGCCACTGGGGCCAGGCGATGCGCGAGTACATGCGCGACTACAACCACTGGACCGTGCTCGGCGTGCTGTGCGAGTTCCTGCCGCTGGCCGAGAACCGCGTCACGCTCGCCGCGGAGAAGGACCTCTACGGGATGCCGGTGGCGAATTTCTCCTACTCGCTGTGCGAGAACGACAAGCGGAACGTCGCCTGCGCGACGAAGGTCGTCCAGGACATCTGGGAGAGCGCAGGCGCGCAGGACACGCTCAAGATCGACCGCTACGCGCACCTCGTCGGCGGCTGCCGCATGGGCTTCTCGCCGGAGGACAGCGTCGTCGACTCGAGCCACCGCGCGTGGGAGGTGCCGAACCTGTTCGTCGTGGACGGCAGCGTCTTCCCGACCGAGGGGGCGGCGAACCCGGCGCTCGTGATCATGGCGCTCGCCGACCGGCTGGCCGGCCTGCTGAAGAAGAAGCGGGTCTCGGCGCCGCCCGCCGCGCGGAGGAAGGAGCCGGCATCCCTCCGACGCTGAGCAACCCGCGCGACCTCTTCCTCCAGCTCCTCGGCGAGCTGCTCTGGGTCGAGCGTACGCTCTCCTTCGAGGTGCTCCCGAAGCTGCATCGCGCCGTCGTCAGCGAGGGGCTCGCCGCCGCGGTGGCGGAGCATCTCGAGCAGACGAGGGAGCACGGGCCGCGGCTGGAGCAGGTCTTCCGCGCGGTCGACGCTGAGCCCAGCTCGAACCTCAGCCCGCCCGTCGAGAAGCTCGCGCAGCACCACGACGAGCTCGCGGGGAGCTTCGCCGACGACCGCCTCGCCGACGTCTTCCACGCCGCCGCCGGGGCGGCGACGGAGCACCAGGAGCTCGCCTCGTACGACGCGCTCCTCGCGCTCGCGCAGCCCGTCGGGCTGTCCGGCGACGCGCGCGACCTCCTCGAGCGGAACCGCGCCGAGGAGGCCGAGGCGCTCCGGCGCCTCGAGGACGAGCTCCGGCGTCTGGCCGGCGAACTGCGGGAGTGACCCCGGCCGAGGTCGACCGGCGGGCGCTCGCGGCCGACCTCCGCGCCGCGATCGAGGGGGACGTCCGCTTCGACACCGCGAGCCGCGCGCTCTACGCGACCGACGCGTCCAACTACCGCCAGCCGCCGATCGGCGTCGTCCTGCCGCGGACGCTCGACGACGTCGTCGCCGTCCACCGGGTCTGCCGCGAGCACGGCGCCCCGATCACGCCGCGAGGCTGCGGCACGAGCCTCTCCGGCGAGACGGTCAACGTCGCGGTCATCCTCGACTGCTCGAAGCACCTGACGGGGATCGGCGAGGTCGACCCGCAGCGGCGCCTCGTCTCGGTCGAGCCCGGCGCGATCAACGAGCACGTCAACCGCAGGGCGGGCGTCCACGGGCTCGTCTTCGGCCCGGATCCCTCGACCCACGCGTACTGCACGATCGGCGGCAACGTCGGCAACAACTCGTGCGGGGCCCACTCGGTGCAGGCGATGTTCTTCGGGGAAGGCGGCCGCACGTCGGACAACGTCCACTCGCTCGAGGTCGTGACCTACGACGGCCTCCGCCTACGGGTGGGCGAGACCTCCGACGCCGAGCTCGAGCAGATCGTCGCGGCCGGGGGCCGGCGCGGCGAGATCTACGCCGGGCTGCGCGACCTGCGCGACCGCCACGCGGACCTGATCCGCGAGCGCTTCCCGCAGATCCCGCGGCGGGTCTCCGGCTACAACCTCGACGACCTGCTGCCGGAGCGCGGGTTCAACGTCGCCCGCGCGCTCGTCGGGACCGAGGGGACCTGCGTCACCGTGCTCGAGGCGACGCTGCAGCTCATCCCGGACCCGCCCGCGAAATGCGGGCTCGTGCTCGGCTACGACGACATCGCGACCGCGGGCGACCACGTCCTCGAGGCGCTGGCGCACCGCCCGCTCGCGGTCGAGGGCTTCGACGACCTCCTCGTCGAGTTCGAGCGCGAGGCGTCGCTCAACGTCGACGCGCTCGACGGCCTGCCGGAGGGCAGGGGCTGGATGTACGTCGAGCTCGGCGGCGAGACGCAGGAGGAGGCTGCCGAGCGGGCGCGCGCGCTGCTCGCGGAGCTCCGCCCCGGCGCGCTGGACGGCAAGCTCGTGGAGGGTGACGGCGCCCGCAAGCAGCTCGCCCAGGTGCGCGAGGTCGGCCTTGCGATCGCCGCCTTCCCGCGCGGGGAGGATCACTGGGAGGGCTGGGAGGACTCGGCGGTGCCGCCGGCTCGGATCGGCGACTACCTCCGTGACCTCCGCGCGCTGGCCGCCCGGCACGGCTTCTGGGGCACCTACTACGGCCACCTCGGCCAGGGCTGCATGCACGTCCGCTACGACTTCGACCTGCGCTCGAAGCGCGGCGTGCAACGCTTCCGTGCCTTCGTCGAGGAGGCGGCGGACCTCTGCGTCTCGTACGGCGGCTCGCTCTCCGGCGAGCACGGCGACGGGCAGGCCCGCGCGGAGCTCCTCCACAAGCAGTACGGCGAGGAGCTCGTCGGCGCGTTCCGCGAGTTCAAGCGCATCTGGGACCCCGACGGGAAGATGAACCCCGGCAAGGTCGTCGACCCCTACCGGCTCGACGAGAACCTCAAGCTCGGGCCGGGATACGACCCCTGGCGGCCGAGGGTCAAGTTCTCGTATCCCGAGGACAGGGGCGACTTCGCCCACGCCACGATCCGCTGCGTCGGCGTCGGCCGCTGCCGCCGGCCGGACGGCATGGACGTCATGTGCCCGTCGTTCATGGCGACGCGCGAGGAGATGCACTCGACGCGCGGCCGCGCGCGCCTCCTGTTCGAGATGCTGCAGGGGGAGATCGTCACGGACGGCTGGCAGTCCGACGAGGTGATGGAGGCGCTCGACCTCTGCCTCTCGTGCAAGGGATGCACGCACGACTGCCCGGTCGACGTGGACATGCCCACGTACAAGGCGGAGTTCCTCCACCAGCGCTGGAAGCACCGGCTCCGCCCGCGCCAGGCGTACGCGTTCGGGCTGATCGACCAGGTGGCGCGGGTCGCCTCGCGGGCGCCCGGCGTCGTCAACTTCCTCACGCAGACGCCGCCCTTCGCGCAGGGGTTCAAGCTCGCCGCGGGGATGACGCAGCACCGGGCGGTGCCGACGTTCGCGCCGCTCACGCTGCAGCAATGGTTCGCGCAGCGGGGCGGGACGACGAACCCGGGCGGACGCAAGGTCGTGCTCTTCCCCGACACGTTCAACAACCACCTGCACACGGAGGTCGGCGTCGCGGCGGTCGAGGCGCTCGAGGCGGCCGGCTGGCAGGTGATCGTCCCCGAGGGCCACGTCTGCTGCGGGCGGCCGCTCTACGACTACGGCTTCCTCGGCCTGGCGGAGCGCTACCTCCGGAGGAGCCTCGACCAGCTCCGCGAGTGGTACCGCGAGGGGATCCCGATCGTGGGGCTCGAGCCGAGCTGCGTCGCGGTCTTCAAGGACGAGCTCGGGAAGCTCCTGCCGCACGACGACGACGCGAAGCGGCTCGCGCAGTGCACCTACCACGTCGCGGAGTTCTTCCAGCGCTTCGACGCCGAGCCCCCGCCGCTCGAGCGCAAGGCGTTCGTCTGGGGCCACTGCCACCACAAGGCGACCGGCGGCATCGGGCCCGAGGTCGAGCTGCTGCAGAGGATGGGCGTCGAGGTGGAGACGCTCGAGGCAGGTTGCTGCGGGCTCGCCGGCTCCTGGGGCTTCGAGGCCTCGCACCACGAGGTCTCGCTGCAGTGCGGCGAGCAGGGGCTCCTGCCGAAGGTGCGAGGGCTCGGCGACGAGACGCTCGTCGTCGCCGACGGCTTCTCGTGCAAGACCCAGATCGAGCAGGGAGGCACCGGACGCGGGGCGCTCCACGTCGCGCAGGTCCTGAAGCTCGCCCGCGACCACGGCGAATCGGGCCCCGCAGGGCCGAAGCCCGAGCGCCTGTACCGCGAGCTGCGGCCGCAGCCGTCGCTCGCGCGGAGGGCCGCCAGAGCCGCCGCCCTGGCCGCGGCGGCGGCAGGAGCCGTCGCCTTCGTCTCCGCTACTATGCGCCGGCGCGAGGCGCCGTAGCTCAGCTGGTCAGAGCGCTGCACTCATAATGCAGAGGTCGGTGGTTCGAGCCCACCCGGCGCTACTGGAGCGCGTCCCTCGAACGAGATACGGAAATGGCAACCGGAGTCAGAGTCGCAATCACGCTCGCCTGCACCGAGTGCAGGCGCCGGAACTACCAGACGCAGAAGTCGAAGCGCAACTCGCCCGACCGCGTCGAGTTCCGCAAGTACTGCCGCTGGTGCGGCAGCCACACGCTGCACCGGGAGACGAGGTAGGTGGCCAGGTCCACGAGGCAGCAGCGCCGGCAGCGCCGCGCGCAGGCCGCGGGTACTCCGCCGCTTCGGCCGGCGCCGAGGCCGCGCCCGACCACCGAGGAGGAGCCGCGGAGGCAGCCGTCCCAGCCGCGCGCCGAGCGCCGCGACGAGGTCCGGCCGGGGATGCCCGGCGTCCGGTTCCTCCAGGAGTCGTGGGCCGAGCTCAAGAAGGTCGAGTGGCCGACGCAGCAGGCGCTGATCAGCGGCACCGCGGTCGTCCTCATCGCCTGTCTCATCGTCGGCGTCTACCTGTACGCGAACGACCAGCTGTGGCAATACGTCGTCCAGCACGTGCTGCTGCGCTAGGGCCGGGGAGAGAGGCATGTTCCGCTGGTACGTGATCAACACCTATTCCGGGCACGAGAACAAGGTGAAGGCCAATCTCGAGCACCGGATCGAGTCGATGAACCAGCGCGCCCGCTTCCGGCGCGTCGTCGTCCCGACCGAGCACGTGATGGAGACGAAGGACGGCCAGAAGGTGCAAACCGAGAAGCGCACGCTGCCCGGCTACGTGCTCGTGAACATGGACCTGAACGACGACGCCTGGACGGTCGTCAAGAACACGCCCGGCGTGACGGGCTTCGTCGGCGCCGGCGCGACGCCGGTGCCGCTGTCACAGCCCGAGGTCGACCGGATCCTCCACACGGGCGCCGCCACCGCGGTCGCGCAGCGCTCGCAGGTCGAGTTCCAGCTGGGGGAGTCGGTGAAGATCACGTCCGGCCCGCTCGCGGACTTCGACGGCGAGATCACCGACGTCAACGCCGACGCGCAGAAGCTGCAGGTGATGGTCAACATCTTCGAGCGGCAGGTACCGGTCGAGGTCGGATTCGACAACGTCAAGAAGCTCGATTAGCGATGGCCAAGAAAGTCCTCACCCTGATCAAGCTCCAGATCCCCGGCGGCCAGGCGAACCCGGCCCCGCCGGTCGGCCCTGCGCTCGGCCAGCACGGCGTCAACATCATGGAGTTCTGCAAGGCGTTCAACGCCCAGACGGGCGACCAGAACGGGCGCATCATCCCGGTCGAGATCACGGTCTTCGAGGACCGCTCCTTCACGTTCATCACGAAGACCCCGCCGGCGGCCGTCCTGATCAAGGAGGCGCTGCGGCTCGACAAGGGCTCCGGCGAGCCGAACCGGAACAAGGTAGGACGCCTGTCGCGCGAGCAGGTCGAGCGGATCGCCGAGACGAAGATGCCCGACCTCAACGCGCGCGACATCGACCAGGCGGCCCGGATCATCGCCGGCACCGCGCGCTCGATGGGCGTGGAGGTGGACCTTTGATAGCGGTCACCTCGCTCACACCTCCTGCGCTGGATACGCCTGCAAACGGTCGCATCGCGGCGTCCTCAGTCGCCTCCGTAGCCTCCGGCTACGAAGGCTCCCTGCGTTCTTGCGCTGCTCGGTTTTCGGCGTCCCAGCGCGCGGGTTGTCCGGGAGGTGACCGCTGATGGCACAACACGGCAAGCGCTACCGCGGCGCCCGCGCGGCGTTCGACCGGGAGCAGCTCTACTCGCCCGTCCAGGCCGTTCGGCTGCTCAAGGGGATGGCCGACACGAAGTTCGACGAGACGGTGGAGGTGCATTTCCGGCTCGGCCTCAACGTGCGGCACGCCGACGAGCAGCTGCGCGGCACGCTCATGCTTCCGCACGGGAGCGGGCGCGAGGTCAGGATCGCGGTCTTCGCCGAGGGCGACAAGGCGCGCGAGGCGGAGCAGGCCGGCGCGGACGTCGTAGGCTCGGCCGACCTCGCGAAGCGGATCGAGGAGGGATTCACCGAGTTCGACGTCGCGATCGCGACGCCCGACCAGATGGGCAACGTCGGCCGGCTCGGCCGCATCCTCGGGCCGCGGGGCCTGATGCCGAACCCCAAGACCGGCACCGTGACGATGGACGTCGCCAAGGCCGTCTCCGAGGCGAAGGCCGGCAAGCTCGAGTACCGCACCGACCGGGGCGCCAACGTCCACGTCGTGATCGGCAAGAAGAGCTTCGACGAGCGGGCGCTCGTGGAGAACTACGCCGCCGTCCTCGACGAGATCGTCCGCGCGAAGCCGTCGGCCGCGAAGGGCCGCTACATCCGGCAGATCACGCTGACGAGCACGATGGGCCCCGGCATCCGCGTCGACCCGTCCCGGACGAGAGGCGTTGTCGAAGAGCTGGACGAGCAGCCTGGGGAGGCCGCTACAGTTCCGGCCTAAGCAACTGACCCGCCGAAGACCATTGGCAGTCCTCTCTGCGAGGGCGGAAGACCAGTCGAGGTGAGATGAAGAGAGAACAGAAGGAACAGGTCGTCGAGGATCTCACGCAGCGCCTGAAGGCTGCGGAGACGCTGCTCGTCGCGGACTATCGCGGGCTGACGATGCCCCAGATCGACCAGCTCCGGACGCGGCTGCTCGAGAGCGGCGCGCGTTTCACCGTGGTCAAGAACACGCTCACCCGCCGGGCGGCGGAGGCGGCGGGCGCGGACGCCCTGCTCGCGCTGCTCGACGGCCCGAGCGCGATCGCGTTCCTCGAGGCCGACGGCGACATGGTCGCGGCGGCCAAGGCGCTCGCCGACGCGGCCCGCGAGACGAACGTGCTCGAGATCCGCGGCGGCATCATGCAGGGGCGCTCGCTGACGGCGGCCGAGGTGCAGAGCCTCGCCACGCTGCCGCCCGCCGACGTGCTGCGCGGCCAAGTGCTCGGCGCGATTGTCGCGCCGCTCACGGCGCTCGCCGGATTGCTGAACGCCCCGCTCCAGAACCTCGTCGGCCTGATCGACGCGCGGATCGACCAGCTCGGCGGCGAGGCGGCGGCGGAACCGCCGCCCGGGGAAGCGCCGGAAGCCGTGGACGAGGTGGCCGAGGCCACCCCCGTGGGGGATGCCACGGCATCCACCGGCCAAGAAGTCGAAGAGCCCAATGCCGAAGAGAGCAGCGAGGAGGAGTAGCCAGATGGCAGGCACCACCGACAAGATCTTCGAGGAGCTCGGCAAGATGTCCGTTCTCGAGCTCGTCGAGCTGAAGAACAAGATCGAGGAGGAGTGGGGCATCACCGCCGCCGCTCCGGTCGCGGTCGCGGCGCCCGGTGCCGCGGCAGCCGGCGGCGACGGCGCCGCGGCGGAGGAGAAGACCTCGTTCGACGTCGTGCTCACCGAGGCGGGCGGCCAGAAGATCCAGGTGATCAAGGTCGTGCGCGCGGTCACCGGCCTCGGCCTCAAGGAGGCCAAGGACCTCGTGGACTCGGCCCCCAAGCCGGTCAAGGAGGGCGTCGCCCAGGAGGAGGCCGACCAGATCAAGGCGCAGCTCGAAGAGGCCGGCGCCACGGTCGAGCTGAAGTAACGCCTGACGGAGGACGGTGCCTGGCCTTTCGGAGCGCCGGGCACCCGTCTTTCGTTTGCCGAATCGCCGCTGTCGAGCTACAGTTCCGGCGATACCGGCGACCGCCGCGGCTTCGGCTTGCGGCGAGAGGGGTCGTTCCGGTACCCTGGCGGGTTGCGCCGACGTACGGCCGCTCGTAGCTCCGACGCCGATTTCTTGCCCGTTCTCGCACGCTTCAAGGGAGGCTGTTCTTCTTGACCACCACGGTCGCTTCGCCCCGCGCCCGGACGACTTTCAGCCGTCTCGAGCACGTTCTCGACCTACCGAATCTCATCGACATCCAGAAGGCCTCGTTCGAATGGTTCAAGAACGAGGGCCTGCGAGAGACGATCGACGACATCTCGCCGATCGAGGACTACACCGGCACGCTCGCCGTCGAGTTCGGCGAGTTCGAGTTCGGCGAGCCGCAGTTCTCGATCAAGGAGTGCCGCGAGAAGGACCTGACCTACCAGGCCTCGCTCAACATGAAGGTCCGCTTCGTGAACAAGGACACGGGCGAGATCCGGGAGCAGGGCGTCTTCATGGGCGACTTCCCGATGATGACCGAGTTCGGCACGTTCATCATCAACGGGACGGAGCGCGTCATCGTGACGCAGCTCGTCCGCTCCCCCGGCGCCTACCTCATGGAGCCGAAGGACCCGACGAAGCAGGTCTTCACGGCGAACCTGATGCCGAGCCGCGGCTCGTGGCTCGAGCTCGAGATCGACAAGAAGGGCGTCGTCTACGCGCGCATCGACCGCAAGCGGAAGCTGCCGATCACGACGCTCCTGCGCGCGCTCCCGGCCGAGGACCCCTCCACGGGCTTCGCGCTCGACACCTCGTCGAACGAGGCGATCCTCGCGCTCTTCGGCAACTCCAACTACATCGTCAACACCCTCGACAAGGACCCCTCGACCCGCGAGGAGGAGGCCCTGATCGAGGTGTTCAAGAAGCAGCGCCCGGGCGAGCCGCCGACGCTCGACAACGCGCGGAACCTGCTGCGCGCGCTGTTCTTCGACCCGAAGCGCTACGACCTGACGAAGGTCGGGCGCTACAAGCTCAACCAGCGCCTCGGCGTCGACGTGCCCGAGGACGTGCGCGTCCTCACGACCGAGGACATCGTGGCCCTCGTCCGCAAGCTGCTCGAGCTGCCCGTCAAGATCGGCGTCCCCGAGGACTCGAAGGACTTCGCGGCGGAGGCGATGACCCTCTCGCGCGCCCCGATCGTCAACGACCTCGACGAGTACGAGCACTTCGGCAACCGGCGCCTGCGCACGGTGGGCGAGCTGATCCAGGAGGCGTTCCGCGTCGGCCTGTACCGGATGGAGCGTGTGGTGCGGGAGCGGATGACGACGGAGGACGTCGACACGATCACCCCGCAGACGATCATCAACATCCGTCCCGTGGTCGCGGCGCTGAAGGAGTTCTTCGGCTCCTCGCAGCTCTCGCAGTTCATGGACCAGACGAACTCGCTCGCCGGGCTCACGCACCGGCGCCGGCTCTCGGCGCTCGGCGCGGGCGGCCTGACCCGCGAGCGCGCGCCGATCGAGGTGCGCGACGTCCACCCGACCCACTACGGCCGGATGTGCCCGATCGAGACGCCCGAGGGCCCGAACATCGGCCTCATCGGCTACCTCGCCTCGTACGCGACCGTCTCGGAGTTCGGCTTCGTCCAGACCCCGTACCGGAAGGTCACGGGCGGCAAGGTGACGGACGAGATCGTCTACCTCGACGCCGTCGAGGAGTCGCGCTACGTGATCGCGCAGGCGAGCGCGCAGCTCGACCGCAACGGCAAGTTCGCCACCGAGACCGTCCTCTGCCGCTCCTCGGAGGGCGAGGCCGTGATGGCGGCGGCGAAGGACGTCGACCTGATGGACGTCTCGCCGGCCCAGATCGTCTCGGTCTCGACGGCGCTGATCCCGTTCCTCGAGCACAACGACGCGAACCGCGCCCTGATGGGCGCGAACATGCAGCGCCAGGCCGTGCCGCTGCTCGTGCGCCAGTCGCCGCTCGTCGGCACCGGGCTCGAGTACCGCGCCGCCGTGGACTCCGGCGACGTCGTCGTCGCCGAGCGGCCCGGCACGGTAGTCGACGTCGACGCCGAGCGGGTCGTCGTCGAGACGAAGGACGGGCGCGACGACTACACGCTGACGAAGTTCATGCGCTCGAACCAGGGCACGCTCATCCACCACAAGCCGATCGTGCGCCTGGGCGACAAGCTCAAGGCGGGCGACGTGCTCGCCGACGGCAGCTCGACCGACAACGGCGAGCTCGCGCTCGGGGCGAACCTGCTCGTCGCGTTCATGCCCTTCGAGGGCTTCAACTTCGAGGACGCGATCGTCATCTCGGAGCGGCTCGTGAAGGACGACATCCTCACGTCGATCCACATCCACGAGTACGAGATCGACGCGCGCTCGACGAAGCTGGGCGACGAGGAGATCACGCGCGACATCCCGAACCGCTCCGAGGAGTCGCTGTCGCAGCTCGACGAGCGCGGGGTCGTGCGCATCGGGGCCGAGGTCGGCGCCGGCGACCTGCTGGTGGGCAAGGTGACGCCGAAGGGCGAGACCGAGCTGACGGCCGAGGAGAAGCTGATCCGCGCGATCTTCAAGGAGAAGGCGCGCGAGGTCCGCGACACGAGCCTCAAGGTGCCGCACGGCGAGGGCGGCGTCGTGATCGACGTCAAGACCTTCTCCCGCGAGGCCGGCGACGACCTTTCGCCGGGCGTGAACGAGCTCGTCCGCGTCTACGTCGCCACGAAGCGCAAGATCGCGGAGGGCGACAAGCTCGCCGGCCGCCACGGCAACAAGGGCGTCATCTCGCGGATCGTCCCGGAAGAGGACATGCCCTTCCTGCCGGACGGCCGCCCGGTCGACATCGTGCTCAACCCGCTCGGCGTGCCGAGCCGGATGAACATCGGCCAGGTGCTCGAGACGCACCTCGGCTGGGCCGCCGCGCACGGCGTCTTCGCCGAGAACGGCTCGGCCGACGGACCGAGGAACGGGGAGGTCGACTGGCGCCACCGCCGGCAGGTGCTGAACGGCGGCAACCCGACCGCGGTCGCGTCGCCCGTCTTCGACGGCGCGACGCCCGAGAACGTCGACGAGGCGCTCATCGAGTGGACGAGGCAGAACCCCGACTCGCCGATCCGGTTCGTCGTCGACCCGAAGCGCCCGGCCGGCCGGCAGTGCTCCGGGAAGGTGCAGCTCTACAACGGCCGCACCGGCGAGCCGTTCGAGCAGAAGGTCACGGTCGGCTACATGTACATCCTGAAGCTGCTCCACCTCGTGGACGACAAGATTCACGCGCGGAGCACCGGCCCCTACTCGCTCGTCACGCAGCAGCCGCTGGGCGGCAAGGCCCAGTTCGGCGGGCAGCGCTTCGGCGAGATGGAGGTGTGGGCGCTCGAGGCCTACGGCGCCGCGTACACGCTGCAGGAGATGCTGACCATCAAGTCCGACGACACCGTCGGGCGCGTGAAGGCGTACGAGGCGATCGTCAAGGGCGAGAACATCGCCGAGCCGTCCATTCCCGAGTCCTTCAAGGTGCTCCTGAAGGAGATGCAGTCGCTCGCCCTCGACGTCCACGTCCTCTCGGACGAGGGCCGCGAGGTCGAGGTGCGGGAGGAGGAGGACGAGCTGCTCCGCGCGGCGGAGGAGCTCGGCATCGACCTCTCGCCCGGCTCGCTGCGCGCGGTCGGCCGCGAGCCGACCGCCGAGGAGCAGGAGGAGGGACAGGAGCGCGTCGACCAGGACGGCGAGCTGACGCTTCCGGCCGACGAGGCGCTCGGCGACCTAGAGGACGTCGAGGTCTCCGACGAGCAGGCCTCCGAGGAGGAGGCCGACGCGGAGGTGGGCCCGCTCGGCGAGAAGGACCTCGTGGATCTGGAAATCGAAGACTGAGGGGCGAGGGAGAGACTTGATCGACATCAACGATTTCGACGCAATTCGGATCGGCCTCGCCTCGTCGAAGCAGATCCGCGACTGGTCGTCCGGCGAGGTCACGAAGCCGGAGACGATCAACTACCGCACGCTCAAGCCCGAGCGCGACGGCCTGTTCTGCGAGCGCATCTTCGGGCCGACGCGCGACTGGGAGTGTTACTGCGGCAAGTACAAGCGCGTCCGCTACAAGGGCATCATCTGCGAGCGCTGCGGCGTCGAGGTGACGCGGCAGAAGGTGCGGCGCGAGCGCATGGGCCACATCGACCTCGCGGCCCCCGTCTCGCACATCTGGTTCTTCAAGGGCGTCCCGAGCCGCATCGGCTACCTCCTCGACATCGCCCCCCGCGAGCTCGAGAAGGTGCTCTACTTCGCCGCCTCGATCGTCACGGCCGTCGACACCGAGAAGCGGGCCGCCGACCTGAACGAGCTCGAGGACCAGGTGCGGGCCGAGGCCGAGCGGATCGACGTCGACCGCGACGAGGCCCTCGCCGCGCTCGAGGACCGGCTCGCCCGCCGCCGCGACTACTTCGCGAAGGGCAAGGAGCGGAACTTCGACGAGGACGACGACTTCTGGGGCCGCGGCCTCTCGAACTGGGCCGAGGAGCAGGCGCTGCCGACGCTCGAGGACGCGCGCACGCTCGTCGGCGGGCTCTTCGTCGAGCTCGTCCCGAAGATCACGACGGAGGACTCGAAGAAGATCCGCGAGCTCGTCCGCAACTCGGCGATCCGCGACGACCGCCGGCTGACGCCGCGCGAGCTCGAGGTCGTGGCCTCGGCCGCCGAGCAGATCAAGGCCGCGATCGCCCCGCTCGAGAAGGAAGCCGAGAAGGCGACCGGCTCCAAGAAGGGCGCCGTCACGAAGCACATCCACCGCATCACGGAGGCGCTGCTCGCCGGCGGCGAGCTCAACGAGGAGGACACGTCACTCGCCGGGGGCGTCGACCAGAAGAACCTCGAGAAGGCGCGCGACCTCGGCAACGGCCTCCTCGCGGAGGTGCTCGAGACCGCCGACGCCGACACCGACCTGCGCGAGCTGACGAACGACCTCTGCCTGCGCACCGACGGGCGGATCCAGAAGGAGGATCTCGACGCGATCGTCCAGTGGGCGCTGAAGGTGCGCGAGATGTACCTCGACATCGAGTCGCGGCGGGAGGACGCCCGCGAGGCGGCGGTCGACGCCGTCAACCGGCTCGAGGAGACCTGGCGGCTGTTCCGCGAGCTCGAGCCGAAGCTGATCGTCAACGACGAGCAGATCTTCCGCGAGCTCAAGGACCGCTTCGGCTCGCCGTACGGGTTCGGCGTCTACTTCTCGGGCGGCATGGGCGCGGAGGCGATCCGCGAGCTGCTCAAGGACCTCGACCTCGACGCCGAGGCCGCGATGCTGCGCGAGACGATCCGCACCTCGAAGGGCCAGAAGCAGCAGCGCGCCATCAAGCGGCTCAAGGTCGTCAACGCCTTCATCACGAGCGAGAACCGTCCCGAGTGGATGATCCTCGAGGCGATCCCGGTCATCCCGCCGGAGCTGCGGCCGATGGTGCAGCTCGACGGCGGCCGCTTCGCCACGTCCGACCTGAACGACCTCTACCGCCGCGTCATCAACCGGAACAACCGCCTCAAGCGGCTGCTCGACCTCGGCGCGCCGGAGATCATCGTCAACAACGAGAAGCGGATGCTGCAGGAGGCCGTCGACGCGCTGTTCGACAACGGCCGCCGCGGCCGCGCCGTGACCGGCCCCGGGAACCGGCCGCTCAAGTCGCTGTCCGACATGCTCAAGGGAAAGCAGGGCCGCTTCCGCCAGAACCTGCTCGGGAAGCGCGTCGACTACTCGGGACGCTCGGTGATCGTCGCCGGCCCGCATCTACGCCTGCACCAGTGCGGCCTGCCGAAGCTGATGGCGCTCGAGCTCTTCAAGCCGTTCATCATGAGCCGGCTCGTCGAGCGGAAGATCGTCCAGAACATCAAGGCGGCGAAGCGGCACGTCGACCAGATGCACGCCGAGGTGTGGGACATCCTCGAGGAGGTCATCCAGGAGCACCCGGT
>Ga0209810_1000503_pt1 | contig 85071 bp, 90 predicted proteins | sample Coa_R1_7_FD_187159 | JGI IMG/M metagenome (GOLD analysis project Ga0209810, IMG submission 187159) | Surface soil microbial communities from Centralia Pennsylvania, which are recovering from an underground coalmine fire - Coalmine... | ecosystem: Environmental > Terrestrial > Soil > Unclassified... | reverse complement strand
CCAAAGAGGAATATAAATATTGAGGTTGCACCATACTTTGTAGAGCTTGTCAGGCAGTATATAGAGGCGAGGTTCGGTACCAAAGCCCTCATTGATGGGGGTTACAAGGTATTTACGACACTTGATGTGGACTCAAGCCTCAAAGGGGCATGGTCTTTGAGGCGGGGAATATTAGATCTTGAGGCAAGGGAAGGAAGACCGATTGTTACGGGACATTTAAATAACCGCAAGGAGATAGATAGGTTCAGGGAATCACAAAAGGTCGAGAGCATTGATAAGGGGAAGTCATACCGGGCAGTAGTTATGAGTGTTACAAGAAGTGACCCACCCGGTGTTTTTACATCCATTGTTGGTATTGGGAATCACCAGTGTGTACTTAGGTTCGCTGTAAGCTCTCCATTTGGGACGGCCATAGATGGTCTGCAACAAAACGCCCTCTTTAAAAGGTATGCTCCTCTCAATGGTTACGAAGGGATTAATCTAATTCCATTTGAACTCAAGATTGGGGATATAGTTAGGGTAAAGGCAGAGGATGAAGACAGCAGGGGAGTTCATTATGCGTCTATAGATTTTTCAACTGAATCTCAAGGAGCGCTCTTATCTATGGACACAAGCTCGGGGTATATAAGCGCAATTGTCGGGGGATTTGATTTTTCCAGCAGTCAGTTTAATCGTGCAACGCAGGCGCTGAGACAACCCGGCTCGTCGTTTAAGCCCATAGTTTATGCTGCGGCTATAGATAAGGGCTACACGGAAACCACAATTGTCAGTGACACCCCGATTACGACTAAAGACTGGAGTCCACAGAACTATGACGGTGCCTTTTTAGGGGAAATTCCTATGAGGGAGGCTCTTGCGAAATCGAGAAACCTGGCAAGCGTGAGGATCATAATGGATATAAATCCCCGATATGCGGCCAGCTATGCGAGGAGATTCGGGTTTACGTCCAATCTCAGTCCATATCCCGCTCTTGCCCTGGGAGGCTCGGATGTGACGCTCCTTGAGATGGTAAAGGCATTTGATGTCTTTGCCACGGGGGGCAAATTGGTCAAACCAAGGTTCATACTGCGTATATACGACCGCGACGGCAGGCTTGTCGAGGACAACACTGTCTTGCAATCAAAAGAGGAATGGGAGAAGGCCGAGAGGGAGAAAAAACGGATGGAGATCATAAAGCAGATCGCCGCAACCACCCGCGACACGGAAATAAACGAGTCTGAGTTTATCAAAACCGGATCCGGGGATGACAATAAGCAAAAGTCCGATACCGAGTTTCTGACAGCCGATGAATTTTTAAAGGTTCTGCGAAGCGGTGATTTCCCGCGGCTCAATCTATCGTCCAATATGGAAGAGCAGGTAATCAGTCCTGAGACCGCATTTATAATGGTTAATATGCTCCAGGCAGTTATTGCGGAAGGAACCGGGCGAAAAGCACTTGAATTATCTTCCCTTGCGCCGATTGCAGGCAAAACCGGAACGGCAAACGATTTTACAGATGCATGGTTTATTGGGTTCAGTCCAAGGGTAATTACCGGGGTCTGGGTAGGCAAAGACGATCACAAGCCGATTGGCGAAGGAGAGGTAGGCTCAAGCACTGCTCTTCCTATATGGATAGATTTTATGAGAGACGCGCTAGAGAGGTTTCCAAGTGGCAATTTCATGGTACCGGATGGGATACAGTTTGTAAGCACGCCATATGGATACATACCCTACAAATCTACATCAGTCCCTGATGAGGTAAAGATAGGGGATGCGGGGAGAAATGAGAGCAAGGGGGAACAGAATAATCCATCAGAGAGCGAGATTGATTTTCTTATAAGGCACTAATCGAGATTTATAAACGGTTTTATGTGTTCAAGCTTCTTTTCTTCTATTCCATCTACATTGCGCAGTTCGTCTATGGCTTTGAAAGGGCCATTTAGGTTCCTGTATTCAACTATTCTCCCGGCCAGCTTAGGTCCGATTCCGGGCAGCGCCTCGAGGTCTTTAATGCTGGCTGAATTTATTCCTATGGGGATTCGGAGGGCCAGGCTCTTTATTCCGCTTATTCTGGAAACTGAGACAGTCCCCGAACTGTCTAATACAATACTATCTCCACTTCGGAGGTTTCCTAATTTATAGAGGAATGCAATGCGCTTTATGTCATTAATCATGATGGGAAATTCATCGGGTGTGGACATTTCAATATAGGACTGCGGTTCGCTCCTCGTGATTTGTAACTCGTGGTTCGTAAATCCGAAATACCGAAACAAAAAGAAAAGAGAGCACACAAGGGCCAGGCATAACACCGGCTGGTTAGAAAAAATGGATAAGAGGCTCTTTTTCATAGTAGATAATGATCAACCACAAAGACACAAATTTAAAAATGTTTTTCTTCGTGCCTTGGTGCCTTTGTAGTGAATATTAAAAAATTCCCTTCACAATTCCTCCGTCAACCTGGATTGTCACTCCAGTAATGTAGCTTGCCCTCTCAGATGAGAGGAATACAACGAGGTCTGCAAGCTCCCTGGGTTTTCCTATCTTTCCTATTGGAATGTCCTTTTCCCAAGAGTTTATTATCTCTTCAGTGCTTACCATACCTCTTTTGGCTCTTTCCCGCGCAAGGTGAATGATTCTGTCCGTAAGGATCCGGCCGGGGCAGACATTATTTACGAGGATATTATCCCTGGCAAATTCATTTGATATGCTCTTTGCGAATCCTATAACTCCGGCCCTTGATGTATTTGAGAGAATCAGCCCTTCTATTGGCTGTTTTACGGCGACGGAGGTGATGTTAATTATTCGTCCCCATTTTTGTTTCTGCATATATGGAATAACCTCTCTGGTTAAATTGACTGTACTGAGCAAATTGAGATCGAGTGCTCGTTGCCAGTCATCGGGTGAGAAACTGAGAAAATCACCAAGGGGCGGACCTCCGGCATTGTTTACGAGTATATGCACGGTTCCGTATTTTCTTATGGTTTGGGAGACGATCTCCTTTACGTCCTCCGGTTTGGAAACGTCTCCACTAATGGCCAGAACCTCCGCGCCTGTACCTGATTTGATCTCCTCTGCTGTTTCCTCTAATGCCTCTTTGCCCCTTGAGCAGATCGTTAACCTGACGCCTTCTTCTGAAAGCCCGAGGGCTACTGCCTTCCCAAGCCCCTTACTTGAGGCCGCAACTATTGCGATTTTATCTTTTATACCCAGATCCATTTTTGCTCTCCTTAAATAATGAGAAAATATAAATGCAATGATGACGGAGAACAAGGTTGCATATCACAAATCAATACTATGTGGGCAGAGAGGGTAGGAATAATACGAGGGTTTAGAGACAACTAAACTGGGCTATAAGCTTCTGATGTGTATCGGGCAACCGATATCGATGTCAATCTATCTTGACATCGCTTTTTTCCATATTTGCCATGCCAGACTTTCTGGGCTTCTTTGGCTTCTCAGGTTCGGGCTTTGATTCCTTCTGGCTTCCATTGACAGAGCCGTTGGCATCGCCTGAGATCGCCGGATTGTCTTTAGTTACCTCGGATGGTATTCTGGAGTTCTTTGCATAGTCGGTTGCATACCATCCCGTTCCTACAAGCTGAAAAGACGACAATGAAATAATGCGATGCACTTTTCCCTTACAGTATTTGCACTTCCTTAAAGGCGGATCATTAAATTCCTGAAGCGCTTCGGTTATTCGACCGCATTTCTCACATTCATATTCGTAAATCGGCATGGATTTAACTCCTAGTATTAATATATCTGGTTTATTAGACATTTAATATAATCATAGCCATTCCGATATTCAAGCCTCGCTCCCATTAATCTGTTAATCTCCAGGATAAAGTCTCTTGACAAATTTATAAGAAACTAATAGTATAAAAGAACATATTGAGTTGCTTCTGAAAGGGAGGGTAGTAAAATGAGCAGATTAATATCGGAAGATATACCCAAGGCTAGTGAAGTAAAAGTGTTAGATGCCCTGGAGGCTATTGGTTTAAGGAGATCAATAAGGTGGTATGAGCCAAATAAGCCTGTAGAAAGATGGAAGGTACAGGCAATGCTCGAGGCTGCAAGAGTTGCCCCTTCAGCGGGTAACTATAACGGGCAAAGGTGTATTGTTGTTTACAGGGATGAAGACCCTGAAATCTGGGAATTCATCTCCGACTGGAGTCAGATAACAACTCAGATGGCTCCGATTCTTATGTTCTGGTGTTATGATCTGGCTGCCTATGACACACAGGGACAGCAGTTGCATGACCTTATGAGAACTGGAGCCCTTTCAAAGTCCCATGGATGGGAGTACGATCGCGTTAGCAAACTCTTTCCCCTTCCGGCACTCCTGCCGGATTTTGTTCTTCACAGGCTTGCCGCCATTGACCTTGGAAACGCTATTCAGAATGCGATTACAACAGCAACGGCCCTTGGGCTCGGGTGTTGCTTAAATGGAGCAAGCGGGGGAGCAAGGAGAAACATTAAGGGAAAGTTTAACCTTCCCGATTCTTATGTTTTCTGCTGGCTTATGACAGTAGGCTATCCCGCCGAATCCATGGAAGCCGGCGGCACCAGGGGCAGACCCCCATTTGAGACCATGTTCTTCGAGAAGAAGGCAGGAAACCCGTTTAAGAGAGATGAGAAAACTGTTGAGTTGCTTAAGGAATTAAAACTCATACAAAGACCAGGACCCCTGCCTGGAAGACTCGAGGAAATTAACAGGCTAACCAAGAGATTTGGTTTGGGGGATGAATGGCTTACCGATTGGAAGCTTGGCCCGTCCATGCTTAACGATAATAAGATTGCGGTGGATAAAAGGCCAGAGCCGCTTCCCAAAGAGGAATTGGAAAAATGGAAGTCTGCTGATGTAAAGGTAGAATTCCAGCTCCACCCCACTGTAAAGAGAGAGATACTCGACCAATACAGGAGGGAAAGGGGAATCGGTGAGCAAGATTAGATTGAAAAAATAGAGAGTAAGGAGGAGATTATTAAGCCATGGCGAGTGTAACAATACAAATACCCGATCCGATATTCGAGGTAATAAAGAAAAGGGCAGAGGATACAAAAACGACTCCCGAAGCCATCATAGCTACAAATGTGGTACTTGTTTTTTCTGCCGCCAGATATGACAGGTCAAAGTGGCTGAAGACTAAGCCACCATCAGATGACATGTCGGCTCCTTGGGGCTAATAGCAATATGATTATGATTAGGTACAGCCTGGTGACAGGGTAGGCCAACTTCTTCCAGGAGGTTGACCTACCCGATATTGCGAACCCTCCTGTATAAGATCAGTTGCATATACTAAAGCTGGCATCAAGTGGGATTTTTTTTAATTCCTTTATAAACCAATAGTTAACATAATATATCTTATCGGACATAATCCTTTTGGCAATCCTTTAGAACTATAATATCTCATACCAGAAATCCGTGATTCTTCCCCCTCTCTTCCTTTTGAAAACCACACTCGCCCTTATGACAGATTTATATTCAAGTAATGGTCCACTGGTCTCTTTTACCTCCGTGGTTTTTCAGATTCGCTTACCAAATTTACTGTATCCTGTATTCTACTTAAGTGGTATATTTTGATTATGAGACTAGAAGGAAAAACGGCTCTTGTTACGGGCGGTAGCAGGGGAATTGGAAGGGCTATAGCAAAGAGTTATGCAAAGGAAGGCGCTTCTGTAGTAATCTGCGGGCGTGATGAAGAGGCCCTGCTCAGCGCATGCCGTGAGATTTCTCGATATGGAAGAATAGAATACATACGGGCCGATATTTCAGATAAGGGAGACGTAAAGACCCTCGCTCACCAAATAGGAAAAAATTGGGCGAGTCTCAACATACTTGTAAATAATGCAAGCATACTAGGTGTCCGCACCCCCATTCTGAATTATCCCGATGACGTTTGGGAAGAGGTAATTGATGTAAACCTCAATGCCCAGTTCTTCATAACAAAGGCCGTTCTCCCATTGATACTCAAATCTCAAAATGGTTCGATTATAAATATCAGTTCAAGCGTTGGAAGGCGCGGCGTTGCCAACTGGGGGGCGTATGCCGCGTCTAAATTTGGGCTGGAAGGCCTAACCCAGGTTCTTGCCGATGAGCTAAAATCCAGCAAGGTGAGGGTAAACTCCGTAAATCCTGGCGGAACCAGAACGGCGATGAGGACTAGTGCATATCCTCAAGAAGACCCTATGACACTTCCCTCTCCTGATGATATTACACCTGTTTTTTTGTATCTCGCCTCTGATGAATCAGTCGGTGTGACTGGAAGGGAGTTCAATGCGAGGGATTGGATTGGTAAGGCTTAGTGCCCTTACTACGGATGGATCACTACAAACAACTCCTTAGGCCCGTGAACACCCAGTGTAAGGTTAAGCTCAATGTCCGCCGTCCGGCTGGGGCCCGTGATAAACGTCATGCAGCTTGTCGGCTCGGATGAATTTTGCACTAGAAAGAATAATTGATCCAGGTTTTCAACGATTATATCGGATTTCATAACCGCAATGTGGATTGGAGGAATTAGAGAGACTGAACGCGGCTGATTTTCGTTTGAAATTAGAACTATGGTTCCCGTCTCCGCAATGGCAAAATTCGCTTCTGTAATCCCGATATTTACTTCCGCCATATCGCTCTTGCTGCCTGGAGAGGCGAATCGCAATCCCTTATCCAGGAGGAATTCGCGGAGGCTTGTCAATAAATCCGTTCTCCATATTGCCAGGGATTTGACATTGCGCTCATCTATCAAATTGATGATAAATTCCCCGACTTCATCCTCCCCCTTTGTAACTACTGCCCTTCCGCTTGCCTTTGCAATCTCGTCTACAAACCGGTTTATCAAACCCCATTTCTTTTCCGCCAGTTCACTGCGAAGCCTTATAACCCTCCCCTGAATCTCTCTATCATTGGCCGAGAGAAAGAGGGATTTTTCTTTGGATTCCCGATTTGTTTGTGAACCTCGGAGTCCCGTTTTTATCCGTCTTAAGACCTCTTCCCTGCTCATTTTGAATCTCTAATCTCTTTCCACCTCTCTCTAAACGGCTTTTTTGGTACAGGGGGAAAGTCCCGGTGCCTTGTCCACCTTGAGAAAGGAAGCGGTAGCGACTTCAGTCTGCCTTCCTGGAGCCAGGGCTTCTGGGCGATGTATGAAAGTGAAGAAAACAAACTGTAAATTTTCCTGTGCTCCATAGAAAACCGCCAGAGCCTTACTGCAACCCGCTCTCCAAATCCTGCCCTTGTTCTTTTGTTGTTCTTAACCCTTCTCCTGAGTTCTAATAAGACCCTGGGAATATCAATTTTTACCGGACAAACGTCCTTACACGCGCCGCAAAGTGATGACGCGAATGGGAGATCCGGCGCCTTATCAATTCCTAAGAGCTGGGGCGTTATTATCGCTCCAATTGGCCCCGAATATATCCAACCGTATGAGTGTCCACCTACTTTTCTATATACCGGACACACATTGAGACACGCCCCGCATCTAATGCAATGGAGGGATTCCCTTGTCTCCTCATGTGCTAAAATTTCCGACCTTCCGTTATCTATAATGACAAGGTGAAACTCCTCAGGGCCGTCCAGGTCGTTTTTTCGCCTGGGGCCTGTTATAAATGAAACATACGCCGACATCTTCTGCCCGGAAGCGCTTCGGAAAAGGACACTCAGGAATGTAGATAGGTCCTCAAATCGTGGGATTATCTTTTCTATACCCATGAGTGCTACATGGATCCTTGGGACTGTTGTTGAGAGCCTTGCGTTCCCCTCATTCTCAACAATCACAATCGTTCCTGTTTCTGCTACGGCGAAGTTAACCCCTGAGACCCCCATATCGGCGCTGAGAAACTCCTCCCTGAGTTTTTCTCTTGCTACATTGGTGAGTTTTTCAGGCTCGAGGCCTGGCTCTGTATTTAGCTTCTCTGCAAAGAGTTTTGCGATGTCTTCTTTTGTCTTATGTATTGCCGGGGCGAGTATATGGGATGGACGTTCTTTTGCAATCTGGATTATATACTCTCCAAGGTCTGTCTCTACAACCTTTATTCCTGCTCCCTCAAGAGCATGATTAAGCTCTATCTCCTCCGTAGCCATGGATTTGCTTTTGACAGCTGACCTCACATTGTTGCTTCGGGCTATATCCAGTATGATACTGCAAGCCTCGTTTCCGTCCTTCGCCCAGTGGACGGTTCCTCCGGCTTTCATAATGTTTTCTTCAAGTATCTCCAGGTATTGATCGAGGTGTTCTACAGTATGCTTCTTTATTTCTCTGGCTTTTATCCTTAGATTCTCCCAGCCTTTAATCTCTCCCGTTGCCTTTTCCCGAACGGTTCTGAAACGGTCGGTTGCGTTCCTCAGTGCCCCTTGGAGTTTTTGGTTCTTCAGCGCAGACGCTGAGTCCCTTTCAAACCTTAGTCTTTTAGTTTTCATTTTTACCTAGATGTTAATTAACAATAGAGTCATGAAGACACAAAGCTGGATTTAAATTTTTTTACAATGATACCATACCTAACTGGAAGCAAGGAGTTCAGCTATGTGCATTACCTTTAGGGGGATTCCTCTTCGGCTGAGTGCACCGCCAATCTGCATGAGGCATCCCATGTCTGAGGATACAATGGTATCCGCTCCACTCTCAACTATGTTCTCTATCTTTTCATCTAGTATTGATGCGGAGACATCGGGGAATTTTATCGAAAATGTCCCTCCAAATCCGCAGCAGGTATCGTGGAGGTTCATCTCGATAAACTCGACTCCCTTTACTGATTTTATTAATTTTCTTGGCTCATCTTTAATTCCGAGTTCTCTTAGTAGATGACACGAGTCGTGATATGTTACTTTGCCTGTATACGATGCGCCTATGTCCTCTGCTTTTATTACATTTACTAGGAACTCCGAGAACTCGTATATTCTTGATGATATATTGTGTGTGATCTCTAGCATTTGTGGGTCGTCCTTGAAGAGTTCTTTATAAAAAACCCTGACCATTGATGTGCATGAGCCAGATGGACAGATAATATATCTGGTGTCATCTTGGTTAAAAATGGAGAGGAATCTCTTGGCAATTGCCCTTGCGTCTCCTTGAAATCCGCTGTTAAAACCTGGCTGTCCGCAGCAGGTCTGGTCTTCTGGAAAGTCTATTTCTATTCCGAGTTTTCTGCATATCTTGACTATACTCTCTCCAACCTGAGGAAAAAATAAATCCACCAGGCATGTGATAAAAAGGGATGCTTTTATATCCTTGTGGTTTTTTTCTGATGTATTCATTTTTGAGTGAGCTAGCAATAGCGGCTATTGAACCCAACTGATATAAATAAAATTATTGTGTGAGACTATTTTATCAAAAATTAAACTCAATCACAAATTGTCATTGAGTTTAATTACTGTAAAATACAAGAAGCGAATCATGGTTGAACAACTATCCATTCCCTCACACTTCAATCCGGAAAAGGTAGGAGAAGTCTGGAAGGTGGCGTATGAAGGGGTTGCAGGGGCAGCATCAAAGTGGAGAGAGGAATATAATATTCAGCCGTCTAATAGAGACCAGTTTAAAATATGCTTGGTAGCCGTGGATGTTCAGAACACCTTCTGTATTCCGGACTTTGAGCTTTATGTCGGTGGTAGATCGGGAACAGGAGCGGTTGATGATAATCGGCGGCTCTGTGAATTTATTTACCGCTATCTCCACAGAATCACTCAGATCGTTCCAACTATGGATACACATCAGGCGATTCAGATTTTTCATAGCATCTTTTTAATCAATGACAAAGGCGAGCACCCAGCACCGTTTACGCTTATTACAGAAGATGATATTGTCCAGGGACGCTGGCGATTTAACACCGCCCTGGCACCTGCCCTTCACCATAGCGCGGATTATATGCAACGCCACCTCTTGCATTATACCGGTGAGCTTAAGAAAATCGGCAAATATGAGCTTACTATATGGCCGTATCACGCCATGCTTGGTGGAATCGGTCATGCTCTGGTATCGGCGGTGGAAGAGGCGATGTTCTTTCATACCATTGCTCGATACAGCCAGCCTGATTTTCATATAAAGGGCAACCATCCGCTGACTGAACATTACTCAGTGCTGGGGCCAGAGGTCTCAACGGGACCAGACGGTGAGCGATTGACCTATAGGAGTGACAAGTTCCTTAGAAAGCTCGTGGAATTTGATGCGGTGATTATTGCCGGGCAGGCCAAGAGCCACTGCGTGGCTTGGACGATTGCCGATTTGCTGGAGGATGTCATGGCTCATGACGAAAGTCTCGTGGAAAAGGTCTATCTTTTAGAGGACTGTACATCCCCCGTTGTTGTGCCGGGTGTGGTTGATTATAGCGATAAGGCTGATGAGGCTTTCCAAAAATTTGCAGATGCGGGGATGCACGTTGTACGCTCAACTGAGCCTATCGGGACATGGCCAGGGTTAGACAAGTTACTATAACTAAACCTAGCTGGCCTCTGAGGTATGCACCGATGCCTGGTAGTAGTTAATGCGCAGCAGTCCAAAAAACATAGCTCCCTGCCTCACCTTCTTGGGATCTGCAAACCCAGCCTGACTCATGAGAATAAGAATTCGCTCTTCGGAATTATCTCTCAGGCGGTCACTTGAGTGAAACAAGCGGGACAAGAAGCCATCCGTACTGGACTCTGGCCCCGCGAAATCGAGCATGTGAAAAGAGCCACTGGGCTTGAGCACGCGGCGGACTGCACGCAGTGTCTTCTCCTTGTCATCATGATGGAGGTGATGGAACATGAATGAGGAAAACACTCGATCGAAGGATGTATCGGGATATGGAAGCTCGTCGGCAAACCCTTGGTTGAGCTGTATGGACACAGATGCTCGTTCGGCCTTGCGCCTTGCTCGCGCGAGTGCCTTCGGGTCAGGATCAAGCCCTACCACCTCGACGTTTGGATGAAGGTGCTTGATAAGCGTGACCAGGGTGCCAGTGCCACATCCGATGTCGAGAACGCGGTGACCGGGCTGAACGACTGCTTGATCGAGAAGTGCCTTCCTGGCTGCATCACCGCCTAGCAGCCTCACTATCGGGTCGTATAGTGGCAGTATCCAGTCATGGCCAGCTGCTGGGAGATAGGTTCTTGAATTCAGAACTTGCATTTTGTATACCCCTCTTTTTGTATATGTTCCTCTTCTTTGTGATGTAATTTTACGTAAGAAGGATTCGGATTATTTCCCCAGCGGCAATCGGATCTTAATAAAGGACATTATAGCCCCGGCCCCTCATGCAGTTGGCATAGATTTGCTGATACCTGGATTCACTGGCAGCCGTGCCCCCAAATGCGCCCTGAGCACCGCCCAGGACAGCACCCGCCGCTAAACCCTCACCTACATTTCCTCCAAATATGCCCGCTATAGCCGCGCCGAGACCAGCACCAATGGCACCGCCCACTACAGCTCCTCCAGCAGCAGAGGCTCCCGTATCGGTATTCCAGCGTGCTATATTCTGACACTCGGCAAGGTCGGCCTGGAATCTCTCTTGATCCTGCACCGATGCAGGGTCAATCACTGGCCTATACCCGGCGCATGAGGCAGCTAAAGCCAATAGAATAGATAATACTGCTATTTTTATTCTCATGATGTTTTACATAACAATTTAGCTGAAAAAAATATGAATACAAATAGTTTATTAATCTGCTTGGCAATAGCTGAGGATTTAAGAAAATCCTACCCTCTCATCTCCATCAAATGCCCGACACATCTGTCGCACAGAGTCGGATAGTTTGTATCAATTCCGACAGTCGTTCTATATGTCCAGCACCTTTCGCATTTCTCTCCGGGGGCTTTTTGTACCTTGACTACAAGCCCAGCAATATCCGCGCTCTCAAAAACATTGTCGCCTTTTGGAGGCTCATTGACGATCTCCACATGAGACACAATCGTTGCCATCTTGATGAGTTCGAGATTTTCCTCTATAAAACTCTTAATTTCACCCTCGGCATAGATTCCAATTCCGGCTTCAAGGGAGCTTCCGATGAATTTTTCCTTTCTCGCCCTCTCAAGGGCTTTTAGTATCTCGTCCCTTATGAGAAGGAGCCTGCTCCACTTCCCCTCAATCTCATTATCAATAAACTCAGGTTCCGGAAACGTTGTCAGGTGAATGCTCTCCTTTTTCTCACCGGGTATATACTGCCATACCTCATCCGCCGTAAAAGAGAGGACAGGGGCAGAGAGCCTTGTGAGCCAGTTTAATACGATATAAACCGCAGTCTGAGCCGACCTTCTCTTTTGTGAACGCGGGGGAAATGTGTATAGAACGTCCTTTTGAATATCAAGGTAGATCGCGCTTAAATCCACAATGCAGAAACGCTGAATGCCGTGGTAAATGGTATGGAACTCGTAATTCTCATAACCATTGAGTATCTCTTGAGACAGAACCCCGAGCCTGTGCAGAATCCATTTATCAATCTCTTCGAGCCCTTCATACCCCACTGCATCCATTGCGGGATCAAAATCATAGAGATTCCCAAGGAGATAACGAAATGTGTTTCTTATCTTTCTATAGGACTCCGTAAGCCTGTCCAGGATTTCGGACGATATTCTTATGTCACCTCTATAGTCCTCAGCTACAACCCAGAGGCGGAGAATCTCCGCTCCATACTTCTTTATAATCTCGGCGGGCACGGTAACGTTCCCCTTTGACTTGGACATCTTCTCGCCCTCCTTATCCACAACGAACCCATGTGTGAGAACCGACTTATACGGAGCAAACCCCCTTGTTCCTACAGATGCAAGGAGGCTTGAGTGGAACCAGCCCCTGTGCTGGTCGCTTCCCTCAAGGTACATATCGGCAGGCATGGAAAGCCCAGAGTCCCTCTCAAGCACAGCGGCAAAGCTCACGCCCGAATCAAACCACACATCGAGGATGTCCGTCTCTTTCCTAAAATCCTGACCCCCGCACCTGGGGCATTTTGTCATGGGAGGGAGGAGCTGGTTGGAATCGAGAGTAAACCAGGCATCGGCTCCCCGATTCTCAAAAATCTCAGATACGTAATTGACAATTTCAGGGTTCATAATAATCTCTTCACAGGTGTTGCAGTAGAAAACAACAATAGGCACCCCCCATGCTCTCTGTCTCGAAACACACCAGTCCGGGCGATTCTCAACCATGTTGAAAATCCTGTCCCTGCCCCAATCCGGAATCCATTGCACATGGTCAATTGCCTCAAGGGCATTGGCTCTTAAATGATTTTTCTCCATAGAGATAAACCACTGAGGGGTGGCCCTGAATATGATTGGATTCTTGCACCGCCAGCAATGTGGATATGAGTGCGTGATCTTCTCCTCTTTGAAGAGATTTCCTATCTCTTTTAATTTTTCAATTATATTTTTATTCGCATCATATACGAACATCCCGCTAAAAAATCCAACATCTTTCGTGAACCTCCCCCTCGCATCCACGGGGGCATAAATGTCGAGGTTGTATCTTTTTCCAATTTCATAATCCTCCTGCCCGTGCCCCGGTGCGATGTGAACTATTCCCGTTCCCGTATCGAGTGTCACAAAATCGCCCAGTGTTGCAACGGATTCCCTCTCATAGAAGGGATGCTTGAACCTCAAACCCTCCATAATTTTACCTTTAAGCCTTTCAATGATCCTCGCTTCCTTACCGATTACGTTCTCAAGAAGCGCTTCAGCAAGAATGTAAACCTCGCCTCCTTTTTCCGCTGCGACATAGGTATAGTCGGGATGGAATGCAAGCGCCAGGTTTGCAGGAAGTGTCCAGGGGGTTGTAGTCCAGATAAGGGCAAAGACATTTTTCCCGTGTAGAGACATAAAATTTTGTGTCTCCAATAAGGGGAATTTTACATATACCGATGGCGACGTTTTATCCTCGTATTCCACCTCAGCCTCAGCTAGGGCGGTCTGATCATAATAGCACCAGTAGACGGGCTTCTTCCCCCTGTACAACCCCCCGTTTCTCATGAAATTGCCAAGCTCCCTTGCAATCGTAGCCTCATAGCCGAAGCTCATTGTGAGATATGGGTGCTCCCAGTCACCAAAAACGCCAATGCGCTTAAACTCCTCGCGCTGAATCCCTACAAACTTCTCGGCATACAACCTGCAGGCCTTTCTTATATCAAGCTTTGATACGGTCTCCTTTTTTGCACCCAAATCCCTTGTCACCTGATACTCGATTGGCAGGCCATGGCAATCCCACCCTGGAACATAATACGAATCCAGCCCGGCCATAGTCTTGGACTTTACTATCACGTCTTTTAGGATTTTGTTCAGGCAGTGCCCTATGTGGATATGCCCGTTTGCGTATGGGGGGCCGTCGTGGAGTATGAATTTGAGTCTCCCGTAAGACTCCGTACGGATCTTTTCAAAGAGATTTATTTCCTCCCACCTCTCAAGAATCTCAGGCTCTTTCTGATTGAGATTTGCCTTCATAGGGAAATCCGTGTGTGGAAGGTTCAGTGTGTTTTTATAATCCAATGTCTTTTCTTCAGCCATAAGGTGTATCGCTCTCCTTTCTATGTTCGCCTATTTACTTTCAAAAGTATTAGCAAAGACAGTATGAAAAGCAAGGAAATGGGGTACAACGCACAAGGGAATCATCTGTAATGACTGTTTTTAATTTCGAGCCATTCTCCCATCCCTTAACCAGCCTCCTCCAAATCGCCGTTTTATGTTCCCGCGGATGAGAGAGAAAATTATCAAGGTTGTAACTCCATGTTCAAACGCCTCTGGCACAAGACCCAGCAGTGTTTTAACAAAATAATATCTGATGAGTAATATGTTTTCGTCTTGGCATCCCAAAAGCCTCCTGTAGCAAATCATATTGTGAACTGTCCGATTACTAAGACCTGCCTATTCGTCGGTCATGTTAACCAATAATCAAATCCTCAATACTCAGTTGAAACGGTGTTAATACCTCTGCACCTGTCTCTCCCACCGCAACCATATCGCAGTGGCGCAAGCCGCCATATCCATCAATATATATCCCAGGCTCAATATTAAAGACCATGCCAACCTCTAATAAATCATGGGACATTGGATGAATGCGCGGCAGGGCATTATGGCTAATCACCGCAAAACCCACGCCATGCCCGGTTGGATGCTTAAATTCCCTTTCGAAGCCATGCGCCCTGAGAACCTCGCGCGCGGCACGGTCTACATCAGACGCTCTAATTCCCGGGTGTATGGATTCAATAGCCGCCCGGCGGGCATCAAATACAGCGTCATACATCCTCCGTTTTCGCTCATCCAACTCACCAATACAATATGTGCGCGTGATATCCGTCCAAAATCCATCCGCGTATGAGTTGCAGTGAACGAGAATAAACTCATTACGTCCAATCTCTCTACTGCGTGATCGGGCATAAGCCCCGTATGCCTCCGCGGAGTTTGCACCCGACGTACAGAACATGAATCCGTCTGCGCGATTAACACCCTCGTAACCCGTGCCAAAAGTGGTTAGAGGCGTGCGGAACTTGGCTGCCACATCGGTCTCTTTCAAACCAGCCCGAATCTGATTTGCGCCCTCCAAAAAAGCCCGCTCCGCGATCCTGCAACTTATGCGAATACGACTAATTTCATGCTGGGTTTTAACAGAGCGTAAATAGGCAAGCACCTCACCGACAGGCACGAGTGTGGCCGACGAGAATAATTCGGATTTAATAACAGTCATTCCGTAGAGATTCATGGCCGCATAAGACGCAGGCTCAGATATTGGGCCATCCTCATAACCGATGCGCTCATGCTCGATACCCAGGGTTCTAATAGCATTAGCAAGCAGTTTGTGGATTGATTCAATAGCATCTATGACTTTCTCAAGCGACCCGGGTTGAAATGTATGTAACTCATCAGCCCATCCATTTCTGGCAATCTCTTCTTCATCCTTTGGAGCAAGGACAACAATACGCCCGTCACGTGTAGCAATGGACAGAGAGGTGCCGACAACAGGCCAGTATCCGGATAACAAAAGCACATTTATAGGGAGGGTGCAGACAACAGCATCTAGACCCGCCTCTCCAAGGGCGTGCTTAATACGCTCAATCCGTTCATTATCGCGTGTCATGTCGTGTTTTATTTACACGGGTAAATTTTGCCCGTAGCGACAGGTGCTTGGGCGATTCGATGAGAATTATCTCCAGTGTCGGCCGGACATGACCCTCCAAAGGAAACGCCATCTTATTTTCATAAAGTGCAATATGCATACCATTAGATTTGATATTATTATTTTTCAACCTTTGTGGAGACTTACGGGGAGAATAAGTGTTTAAAAAACTAATCTGTGCGGTAATGCACTACAGGGCTGTGTAAATTTGCACAAGCACACCTTATGTTTTGTTCTTCTCTCTATTTAGGGCAGCTTACAAACCATTTCTAGCATCATCAAAGTGCCTTTCGGGACTGTAGAAATGCGACGAGGGAGTTGAGTTCTTCCGGTGTGAGATTGCCGCCAAAGGCAGGCATGTTGGTTCCACCATTGAGTATGCGCCATGTCATCTCATCCGGCGTAAGACGGTCCCCAACATCCGTGAGTGCGGGGCCCCTGTGGCCACCATAATCTCCGATAGCATGACAAAATTCACAGCCCTTAACGTGGAAGAGTTGTGCGCCCCTATAAATTGGACCGCTTGTCGCGCCGATGACCTGGATTGGAAGTGGCTTTGCATTAAAATCCGGCGACCAGGGTACCCTCTTACCCTCTATCCATAGCGTGCCTACCATAAGGACGATGATAAGCACAATGCCGATAGCCCATGGGCGGCGTAGCGGGCTGCGTTCACCCCGATTTGCAATAAATGGCAACAGAATCAGTATGACTCCTACGAGTATTGGTCCAAAGATAATAAAATAAGATTCAAGCCCAGCCGGAATTAGGGCGAACAGGGCAAATATCCAGAGGAAATACCAGTCGGGTCGCGGGTAGGCCTCAACTATGCTTGGATCAGGTGGTTTACCCAGTTCTGGTGGACCAACAATGATTGCCAGAATTACAATTATCAGGATCACACTGACTCCAAATACAATATCCCTCCATGCAGCATAGGGCCAGAATGGACGTCCATAGCGCTTGAGAAGCGACTCATACCAGGCCCGATACGTCTTTGGATTAACCGGTCGCCCGGCCTTCGGCGGTTCGGAGATGCCATTACGTATTACGAGATAGAGATGGAATCCAACAAAAGCGTAGATCAATGCTGGGACGAAAAATACATGCAAGGCAAAGAAGCGACTCAGGGTCGCCCCTCCCACGGTATTACCCGCAAGTATGAATCGTCCAAGCCACTCTCCAATGAAGGGCAACCGTGCTGCCTGCTCGGCGGCCACAACTATTGACCAGACGGCGTTTTGGTCCCAACGCAGGAGTTGTCCGGTGAATGCCATTACTATTGTAAATGCCAGCAGTCCGACCCCTGTGAGCCAACTCACTTCGCGCGGGTATTTGTATGCCGCCATAACAAAAACACGTAATGCATGGATACCGATGAGTAGCATCATCGCCGAAGCACCAAAGTCGTGCATACCACGCAGGAAATGGCCAAGCGGGGCGCTCTCAGTAATAAATTTGAGGCTGTCGTAAGCCTGTGATGCAGAAGGAACGTACATAAGGGCTAGTGCTATTCCAGTTACAATTTGTATGATAAAGGCGATCAGTGTAGCGCTGCCAAAGACATACCACCAACCAATATTGGGCGGTACCGGATGCCGCATAATTGGTATCACCGTCTTGGAAATGCCAGTACGGTCATCAAGCCATTGCCAAATATTCCTTAGGGGTTTCATGTCACTACTCCCGTATACCTTTATAGCCACTTGGTGGTGGTGAGCGGGATTGGGCTGGCAAGGATCTCGACCTGCCCATTCCTCACACGCACAGAGTAACGGGGCAGAGGTCTAGGCGGCGGACCGGCAGCAACCTCACCGTCCTCGTAGTACACTCCGCCGTGACAGGGGCACATGAACAGGTTGGCATCTGGAAGCCATCTCACCGGGCAACCAAGGTGTGTACAGTTGATTGAGAATGCCACAAAGCTTTGCTCGCTTTCACGACGGAGCCACGCCGCAGAATTGGCTGTAACCCCCGCCCATGGAAGCGGTGAGGCGTTCTTAAAAATTACCGCTGTCGTGGTGCCTACCCTGAAGCTGTCCACAGAACCAACAGGGCGCCAGACCTCGGGTACCTTCTCAAAGAGGGGTGACAACAGAAAACCGACAACAGGAATGCCGATAATTGCAGCGGCTATGCCGCTCAAACCTATGCTTAACCTTTCAAGGAACCGCCGACGGCTGAATCCATCTGACCTATCATCAGTCCCCATGTCGAATCTCCTTTATCCATCCGGCGAGGGCAAGTACAATCAGAATAAAACCCACGCCTGATATAAGCAGTGTAGTTACAAGACCCAGCCCCAAAAAGGTGATCCCAAGCGCCATAACCACAGGCCAATATGTCGGCTTAGCCAGCTTTTCGGGCTGAGGCTTATGCCATACATAGCCCTTTTCAGATAGGTTGTTTTGCAACCCGTGATCAGTGTTCAAAGTGTTATCTTCCGTATTATTGTTCATTTTCTGATCCGCGTTTTATCTTGCTTCCCCTTTCTCATTACATCCATCTAGAATTGACTTTCTCTAAAAGAGCAGCTCAAGAATTACTTCCGACCGAAACTGTATCCACTTCGGGTTCGCTATACCAGCGTGCGAGTGTGATCATAATCACACAGATATATAAAATGCAGCATGGAACCCACATTAAAAGCCCCCCAATCTGCTGATCGATCCTTGGTGAAATACCCCAGCCATTCCGAATGAAGGATAAAACACCCAGTGTGTCATTCGGATTCAGATACGCCGGATAAAGACCAACCGACGAGAAGGTTATGATTATGCCGAGTATGGTGCATGCAACACAGGCAGAGAAGAGATATGCGATTGATACAAGCGGCGGGAGGCGCATCTCCATCAATGGCGCGTTGACAGGCCACCAAAACACTATTCCCATCACAATCAGAGACAATTCCTCCGCTGTATGGACAGACTCATTGTGTAATGCCAAATTATACAGCGCCGGTATGTGCCATATCCACATAGCTCCCACGCCAAAAAACCATCCCAGAAGAGGCCATCCAGTTGCCCGCCCTTCACTCCCGTCAGGCAAACAGATCAATACCATTTTGGCAACTCCGGAAGGGATGCCAGCCAGCAAAAGAAACGGCACAACCAGCAGGAGCAATATATGCTGAACCATGTGCGCACTAAAGAGGTAGACGTGGCCGAGTTCATTGAGAGGCGATGACAGGGCAAGGAATAGTAGAACGATTCCTGAGAGAAAAAACAGCGCCTTTTTGGGGAAATGGAAACCAAGTGCCGCACCGTAGATTAAAATCAGCGCCACGCACACAATCAATACCAGCGGGTTCCAATCCCAGGTTGATGTCAATATATGCCACGTTGTCATATGTACACCCCCAGATAAACAATCGAGAATATCACTATCCATACCACATCAACAAAGTGCCAGTAGAGGGAAATCGCCCCTACCGCGGATGATTTCCCGCCCTTAAAATCACCTGCGAGGGCTAAACCAAAGAGGATGCCGAGCGCAACAAGCCCTACAAAGACATGAAAACCATGAAAACCCGTCAGGGTAAAGAACGTCGTGCCGAAAAGGCCGCTGCTAATCGTCACGTTCTTGTCTATGAGACCCGACCACTCCACGCCCTGTCCAAAGAGAAACGCCGCTCCGAGTATGATTGTAAAGAGAAGCCACGCACAAAACCTCCTATACCCGCCCCGTTTGAGTTCCCTTTCCGCCAGCCAAACGGTGAGACTGCTTGACAAAAGGATGAGTGTATTGATCCCCGTCTTTGCCGGCTCCAGGTACCTATGTGCGGTCAGAGACGATTCACCATGAAAATACACATACGCCAGTATAAGCATAAGAAAAAAATTGGCCTCCGATATGATGAATATGATTACGCCTAACCTATTCCTCTCAACCATCGGCCAAACCTCCTTTATCTGCCTCATCCGGATGAGACAGGTCCCACAGCGGGCGCCGACCCCTTACAGGAGGCACACTATCGAAATTGTGAGCGGGGGGCGGGGATGTAGTCGCCCACTCAAGCGTCCAGGCATCCCATGGGTTATTACCTGCGGGTTTGCCTCTCCTCAGGCTGATAATTACATTCCATATGAATACAATCACAGACAGTGCCAGGATAAAAGCGCCCACAGTTGAAACCAGGTTAAGTATCCCCCAGTATGGGAGATTGGGATATGTATAAACACGGCGAGGCATACCTATCAGTCCGAGTATATGTTGAACGAAGAACGTGAGATTAAATCCAATTAGCATCAGCCAGAAATTGACCTTGCCCCATCCCTCTGAAAGCATCCTTCCGGTAATCTTGGGGAACCAGTAATAAGCCCCTGCCATTATCCCGAAGGCTGTCCCCCCAAAGAGGACATAATGGAAATGAGCCACAACATAATACGTATCCGTTGTCTGCCAATCTATTGGCACGGCGGCAAAGTGCACACCACTCAGCCCACCAACCGTAAACTGCACAAGAAAGGCAATGGCGAAAAGCATGGAGGTGGTGAAACGTATGGAGCCGCCCCACATTGTAGCAGTCCAGTTAAAGACCTTCACGCCCGTTGGAACCGCTATGAGCATGCTGGCTGCGCCAAACGCCCCGTCGAGTGTATGACCCATGCCGGTTGTGAACATATGATGCGCCCACACCCCAAAGCTGAGGAGGCCGATTGCCACAGTTGATCCGGCCACAAACTCGTATCCAAAGATAGGCTTGCGCGAAAAGACCGGAATAACCTCGGACATGATGCCAAATGCGGGGAGCACCATTATATAGACCTCCGGATGTCCGAATCCCCAAAACAGGTGTTGCCACAGGATCGCAGAGCCTCCCGAAGCGGGCGTAAAAAACCTCGCATTGAGAAACCGGTCGGCAAGGATCATAACAAGCGAGGCATTGAGTATAGACAGGGCGAAGATGATCAAAAAGCTGTTGACTAAAACCATCCACACAAAGAGGGGAAGCCGACGCATCGTTAAACCGGGGGCACGAAGTGCAACTATTGTAACGATGAGATTAACGGCAGTTGCCACCGTACCTATACCCGTAATCAGCAGGCCGATTGCCCAGTAGTCCATACCCGTAAGGGATGAGTAGGGCTTTTCGCTGAGTGGGGCGTAACTGAACCATCCCGCTGCGGGTGCGCCGCCCTGGGTGAGAAAGCTGAAATAGAGAAATAAACCACCGAAAACCAGCAGCCATAAGCTCAATGCATTCAATCTGGGAAAGGCCATATCGCGCGCGCCTATCATGAGGGGCACAAGATAGTTCGCAAACCCTATTAACACCGGCATTACAACCAGAAATATCATAGTCGTGCCGTGCATTGTAAAGATCTGATTATATGCCTCTGGAGAAAGAAACGTTCCATTAGGCTGAGCAAGCTGAATACGCATAAGGAGAGACTCAATGCCGCCCACAATGAAGAAGAACAATGTAACGATAAGATACATAATCCCTATCTGCTTATGGTCAACCGACGATACCCACCCAAACAGGCCCTCGCTCTCCCAAATTGCGGAAGTGGTCTCAGTTGGTTCTGGAACTACTAATTCGTCTCCGCCCGTTACAGACCGAATTTCATCACTCATTTTAATCCCTCCAGATACGCAACAAGGGCGTTTACCTCTGAATCCGAAAGCCTCATATCGGGCATAAGGCTTCCGGGCTTGACCGACTGTGTATTTGCCAGCCACTTGGCGAGGTTGGACGGGGTGTTCTCTATAACGCCAGCCCCAATAGTCTGCCGGTCACCTATATGTGTCAGGTCCGGACCGATACGGCCATTCGCTATTGTACCAGCAATGGCATGACAATTTGCACACGTTCGCTCCTGAAATATCTGCGCGCCACGTGCCTCTTCGCCAACGGTCGGAGTTGCCGGGACACGGAGCTGTTCCTGCTGCCACTCATCAAAATCGGCCTGCGGCTGTGCAACGACCCGAATGCGCATCCATGCATGTTGTGTACCGCAATACTCAGAGCACGCGCCCAAATATATGCCCGCCTTATCGGCCTCCAGCCATATGGTATTGGGATGACCAGGCACAGTGTCCATCTTTCGGGCCAGTTGCGGCACCCAGAAATCATGAATCACATCAGCCGACTTGAGGAGAACGAGAAACCTCTTGCCAACGGGCAGGTGAACCTCATTCGCCGTCACAACACCCGATTTTGGATAGTGCACCTCCCACCACCATTGATGGCCTATTACTAAAATGTCGGGCTGTTGATAGGGATCAGGCGAGGGATCGGCTTTTTGCATAGTATAGACGGTATATGCAAAGAGAAAAGTGAGAATCAGCAAAGGCACCACAGTCCACGCAATTTCAATCCCTTTTCCCCCAAGGACCTGTTTCGGTTCACCGTCTCCCGGTCGGCTTCGATACCGAACCATTATGTATATAAGGGAGCCTGTGACGATTATAAATATAAGCGCGGAAATAACTAGGGCTACATAGAACAGGTTTGTAATGCTTGATGCCTGGGGTGAGCTTGGATTGAATGGCGAACTGATTAGGTTGATCATACCATCTGTTCTCAATTAGGCATAATTGATACAAATGAGAATAATCGTGATATAACGTAACCGACGATGAGGTAGGTTACGGACGCCATTGGCTTATGGTATGGGACATCCAAACTCTCCTCTTCGTCGAATTTGTATTAATGATACAGGATATAAATGGATCGTGCACCATTTTTTTTATTCCCGCCCATTTGCGTCTAACTAAACCCTTTTCACTCCCCCACACAATCATTTCACAAAGAAGAATGCCAGAGCCAGAAGCGTATAGACAACAATCGGCGGCATTTCCATGTAGGTAAAACAATTATACCCAGAAAGAACTCTAGCTGTCGCGCCTATCAAAACACCAAGCGATTTAGAGAACGACCATTCAGCATGCCCTTCCCCTTTAGAACCAGTGAATATATCACGATGTGTAACCAATGTGTATACGAGATTCCCCGCATAGGCCAGGATCAGCACTATAGCTACGCCCAGGCTGAGGTGCTCATCAAACAACCCAGCTTCCTCAGCATGGAGGTTTCGCTCAGTGTCCCTGTTTGTAGCCGGATTATTGTTACCAGTTATTTAGATTTCATGTCAGAGTAAAATTTACCCACCAAGCTTAGTCAGAACAAAGGCAGCGAGGAACCCGATCATAGAACTTCACCCATGATAGCCACCGTTTGTTTCTCAGATAATGAACCCTGGGTTCTGATTGCTCATAGAGCCTCGAACTCATCGTTGTCCCTGCACCTATACCTCGACCCCTCTTGCTCAAAACCGGGCGGCGTGTGTATGGGCCGAATCAGGTCCCAGATAATGATAAACACCAATCCGCACAATGGGAGAGCAAGGGCTTTCAATTCCCATCTCTGCTGTATGTATCCTCCGAGAATAGCCCCGATAATATAGCCACTCCAGATGCCACCATAGAGAATCACACGGCTCAGTGACTTTTGACGTGTTGACACGCGAAGGGATTTAATCATGCGGTTTATTGTCCGACCGATCATATGGTCGTAGAGCCAGAACATATATGCTACACCCTGTTCCGCCAAGTTGGTGAGTATGCCAGTTACGTATGTTGTATGCACCGTGCGGTTGCCAACCCGCCGGAGTGTCGCATTCTGAAGACCCATTGCTACGATTGGGAAGGCAGCCAGAGGATAGAATTTCCATGTTACATTCAATTGCATCGGTCCATTATGATCTAATCGGCTGCCGTATGCCATAAAGAGAACCAGCAGGACGGCTTCGAGTCCAAGTGATATGGAAAATGTGGAACGGATACCCCGACGGGCGGCTGTTTCCGTGATGGTTGCACCGAGAGCAACACCAATAACAAACAGCGGAATCGGGAACGCCCGGTAAAGAGCCGCCCCCCATTGATGTCGCCCCAAATAAGCTCCCGTTGCCACGCTGTTACCGCTCATATGCGCGGTAAACAGATGGAAGAGCATTAAATACCCAATAGCGTCTACTGATCCCGCCACCCATGCCAACAAAATGGCTAGCCATGCCTTTTCACGCTCTTTTTGAACCTGTGCTCGAGACACCTCGCCTCCTACACAGCTAGGAGTTTCTCCTACTCAGTCCCCATATTAACGCACCACCGATGAGTAACCCCGCCCCGATCATTGCCGCCGCCCGTAGCTTTGACTGTGGCCGCTTGGAGATTTCTTGATCAATGTATTTCCTCTCAGGGTAGTTTCCTCCAGGTCCGTAGGGGCCTTCATGCATGGCCATTTGTATGACCTGAGCCAGATGGAGCGCATGACGGTCTGTGGTCTGGGAGATCTGCTCGCGGCAACTGAATCCATCGGCGATAATTAGCGTATCCTTATCGGCATTACGCACATGAGGGAGCAATTCATGTTCGCCAATTTTTATAGAGACATCATAGTGGTCTTTCTCAAATCCGAATGCACCCGCCATGCCACAGCAGCCAGAATCGAGAACCTCAGCGTCAAGCCCAAGCTTCGAGAGCACCCTCTCCTCATCGCTCATTCCCATGATTGCCTTATGATGGCAGTGTCCATGAACTACAGCCTTGCGCTTGAGCTTCGGGGGCTGATAGCCATTTGCCTTCTTCTCCAGGAATTCGCTCAATAAAAACGTCTGTCGGCTGAGCCGCTTCGCATCCTCATCGTGAGGAAAGAGGTTCACCAGCTCATCTCGGAAGACTGCCGCGCAACTCGGTTCCAGAACAACCACCGGAATACCGTCCCTGATCTGCGGTCTTATAGTATTGAGAATATTTTGTAGGCAGCGTTTAGCGGCATCGAGGAATCCGTAATCATAGAGAGGCCGCCCGCAACACATATTCTGCCCCGGCACCTCGACGTGAAAGCCCACCGACTCTAAAACCTCAACTGCAGCCTGACCAGTCTTAGGATGAAAGTAGTTGTTAAATGTGTCCGGCCACAAAATCACGGTCTTATCATTATTCAACTCATTTCTCTTTCCATTACGCTGATAGAACCAATCTTTAAACGTCTGTGTTGCAAACCTCGGTATCTGACGCTCAGGCGCTATATCCGCCATTATCTTTGCGGCATCCCGAATCAGAGGGGTTTGGGTGAAGAAGTTGGCCACATCCGGCATAAGCGAGGTCAATCGCGACCACCAATGGATATATCCGAATGCATATGCGTACCTCGGCCTGACTTTCCCCTCATAATAGTGGGATAGGAACTCGGATTTGTATGTGGCTATATCCACATTTACCGGACAATCCCCTTTACAACCCTTGCACGATAAGCATAGGTCCAGTGCCTCTCTGATGCTCTCATCGCGCCAGCCATTCTTCCCTATAACATCACCCTCAAGCATCTCAAAGAGGAGTCGAGCACGCCCGCGGGTTGAGTGCATCTCCTCATGAGTGACTCTGTAGCTTGGGCACATAGTTTTGCCATGTTCTCTTCGGCACTTTCCCACCCCGACGCATCTCAGGGTTGCCTCAGCAAAATTGCCGTCATCGTGGGGAAAATGGAAATGGGTTCTCGGTTGGGTAGGGTTGTAATCCGTCCCAAGGCGCAGGTTCTCCGTGATCCTATATGGGTCTACCACCTTGCCGGGGTTCATCTTCCAATCCGGGTCCCATATGGATTTGAATTCGCGAAACGCCTGTATCAGCTCATCACCAAACATCCTTGGCAGGAGTTCAGCACGGGCTTGTCCATCCCCATGCTCCCCCGAGATGGAGCCTCCCAGACTGACCACCAAGTCTGCGGCCTCGCCCAAAAAGGAGCGGAAGTTGGCAATCCCCTCTTTTGTCCTCAGCTCAAATGGGATACGGCAGTGGACACAGCCCTGACCGAAATGGCCATAGAGCGAGGCTATGTAGCCATATTTATCGAAGAGCTTTCTCAGTTCCCTCAAATACTGCCCCACCTTGTCTGGGGCAACCGCAGAATCCTCCCATCCGGGCCAGGTGTATGGCTCACCGGGTATATTTGCAGTGGCGCCGAGACCCGACTCGCGGATCCCCCAGACCAGCTTCTCTTCCCTGGGGTCGTCGAAGAGCTTCATACTGGGCGCATTGCCCTTTTTCTTCAGCTCCTCCATCAGCCTGCGTGCCTTGTTGTCCGCCTCTTCCTTGCTCTCTCCCCCAAATTCGACAAGAAGCCATCCTCCCCCCTTCGGCAGAAGATTTATATCCTCGGGGTGGAGCCCTTTCTTCCTCATATATCCGATAAGAATGTCATCGAGTCCCTCAAGTCCAGACGGTTTATGGGGCAGGATTTCTGGAACGTGGTCTCCGGCGCTGTAGACATCGGGGTATCCAAGGACGAGGAGCGCACGCACTGGAGGGCTATATATCAGGTTTGTTGTTGCTTCGAGAATCGTAACGCAAGTACCCTCAGAACCCACAAGGGCGCGAGCAACATGGAACCCGCTTTCTGGCAATAGGTATGGCAAATTAAAACCTGACACGCGACGCGGGATATGGGGAAAGCGTTTTCGTATAAGGTCAGCATACCTATCACGGAGCATCTTGAGCTTGGAATATATCTCACCCCGACGTCCCCCCTCGTTTATGATCCGTTCAATCTCCTCCTCGCTTGTCCTGCCAACGCACATGCGCACGCCATCGTATGTTAAGACCTCCATCTCTTCAATATGGTCTGCGGTGCGCGCCCCATACCCCTGAGATACAGCCAAGACGGAATGGATCCCGCATGAGTCGTTGCCTATCATACCGCCCAGGGTGTTATGGTCGTGCGTTGCCGGATCGGGACCGAATGTTAGATGGTACCTTTCCGCCTCATCTCTCAGGTTATCCAGTACACAGCCAGGCTGCACGCGTCCGGTCTGTTTCTTGGGGTCAACCTCCAGGACTTTGTTCAGGTATTTGGAGAAGTCCATAACGACCGCCACGTTGCAGCACTGCCCGGCAAGGCTTGTGCCACCGCCTCGTGAAAGGATGGGCGCGCCGTAGTGCCTGCATGCCGCGACGGTTTCAATAACATCGTCCACGCTCCTTGGAATAACCACGCCGATCGGAATCTGGCGGTAATTGGAGGCATCCGTTGAATATAGGGCGCGACTCCCCGCATCGAACCGCACCTCACCCTCGATCTTGGTGCGCAGCTCAGAGGCCAATGCCCTGGCGTCCAGTGTGGAACCATTCTTAAGAGTGTCGTTTCTCATCTTGATTTTATCCTGCATATCTTTTTCCTCCTTGGGTTATCTTTTCCTAAAGGCTTCAGAGGGCATAGCGCTCGGCATCCGAGCGCTTAAACTCAAGACCCAGCCCGGGCCGAGATAAATCAGGGTGCAACTCCCCGTTAATAAGTGTAAGCGCACCATCGAATAACATGTTTTCAATCCTCACATGGTCATGAAAATACTCGACATGGCATACGCTGCTAATAGCACAGCATGGATGCAGGTGCAAGGATGGTGCGGTATGCCCTGAAAGCGGAATCGAACGGGCCTCACAAAGGGCAGCGACACGTAAAAACTCTGTAATACCCGCGCATCTCGATACATCAGCCTGAATCACATCAACCGCACCGGCATCAATCATTCGACGGAAGTAAAACTGGTCATAGCCGTACTCGCCTGCGGCAATATCCATACCCGCCGGGGCGCGGTCCCGAATCAACCGAAGTCCATCAAGGTCATCGGATGATACAGGCTCCTCAAACCAGCTCACTCCAAAATCCGAAAAGGCCTCAGCAAAGGCAAGGGCCTGTTTGCGTGTATATGCACCATTGGCATCAACGAAGAGTTCTGTGTTGTGCCCTATAGCCTCGCGTGCGGCCCTCACCCGGTCAATATCCTCTTCAGGATGTGTACCAATCTTCATCTTTACACGGGATATACCCTGATCAACCCATCCGCTGAGCTGTTTTTGCAGTTGTGATACTGAATAGGACGTGAATCCGCCGCTTCCATATACGGGGATACTGTCCCGCACCCTTCCAAGAAGGGTGACAAGGGGCAGATCAATCAGGCGCGCCTTTAGGTCCCAGAGCGCTGTATCAATGGCGGAAATAGCCATTGATACAATACCGGGGCGACCGAGATTGCGAATGTGGTAAACCATCTCGGCCCATAAGCCCGGCACATCCATTGCATCACGCCCTTTGACCACGTCTGCAAGCAAGTCCTTGATTAGCCGCGCAGTCGCAGTATCGGCGTAAGTAAAGCCAAGCCCCCGCCTGCCACCCGCACTCACCTCGACGAGGACAAGCGTGGTTTTTTTCCAGGCAAATGTGCCATCCGACTCAGGAAAGTCGGTTGGCACAGCGTAGGCCGAGACATCAAGCCGCTCGATCTTTGTATCTATGCCTTTAATACCAATACGCCCCCTTTGTTATGTAGGGGCATAGTGCGCCGTGCCCCTACCCATCAGTCACTACACGAGTTCCCGAACCTTATCCGATAGTATTGTCCAGGCTATTTTTCCGCGGTAAGGCTCGCCTCGAATAAGCGACTCGGCAAATTTAGCCGCCTGTTCGGCCGTAATCTTGGGAGGCATAGGCGGCTCAAACGGATCAACTATTGCCTCAATTATGGTCGGACCAGAAACGGAGAGCGCCTCATCGAGTATAGAACCACACTTGGCAGGATCATCAATTGTGAACCCTGTTCCACCACAAGCCCGGGCAAATGCAGCAAAGTCAATAGGTTCAAGCTCAACTCCAAACTCTGGATTACCCAGAAAGACCATCTGCTCCCATCTAATCTGTCCCAGAACGTTGTTCTTTATGATCACGACCTTAACTGGAAGCTTGTACTTCACGCATGTGGAGAACTCCGCCATAATCATAGAGAAGCCGCCATCCCCAACAAATGCAACGCATTGCCTGTTGGGGTAAGCGACCTGAGCGGCAATGGCATAAGGAAACCCATTTGCCATTGTCGCCAGATTTCCCGATAGAGAGAACATCTGTCCCCGCTTAATTGGAATCTGGCGCGCCGCCCATGTGGCAATAGTCCCACTATCAGAGACAATTATGGCATCATCTCGCAGGCGCTTGCCCAGTTCCCAAGCCACAACCTGCGGCTTCATTGGCTTGTCCTGCCGCGTGCCGCGCTCTTCCATCAACTTCCACCAGTCCTTCATACCCTCCTGTGCTTCCTTTAGAAAGCCGTTTCCATTCTGCTTTAGTAATGGTAAAAGCGCCAGGAGTGTGCGGCGGCTATCACCAACCAGGCCAACTTCAACTGGGTAGCGCAGGCCAATGCGCATGGGGTCGAGTTCAATCTGAACGGCCCTGGCCTGGCCGGGCTTGGGATAGAATTCAATGTAAGGCATGGAGCTGCCAACTATGAGCAGTGTATCGCAATTTTCAAACGCCTCTTGGGACGGCTTAGTGCCAACCAATCCTATACCACCTGTGGTGTAGGGGCTATTGTCAGGCACAGCCGCCTTGCCGAGAAGGGCCTTTATAATAGGTGCCCCAAGCTTTTCTGCAACCCGCTCAAGCTCGTCTGTTGCATGGAGCGCACCCTGGCCTACCAGGATAGCCACCTTTTTACCGGAATTTAAAATCTCAGCCGCCCGTTGTAGGTCATTTTCATCCGGCAGTCGTGCACTACGGGCATAGGCATCCGATGTATGGTGTGGGATGTTGCGCTTTGAGCGATTTCTCGTGGCTGGAGCCTCCTGGAAATCAACGGGGATTGTAATGTGGACAACACCGCGATATGCAAGCGCAGTACGACATGCAAGGTCCGCTACAGGCTCAACGTGTGTTGGCCCCATGATTCTGGTGTTGTATTTACACACATCCATAAAGAGCTTGTCCAATTCAACATCCTGCTGCTGGTGGGTGTTCAGGACATCGTGGTACTGCATTCCTGTTATCGCAAGCACCGGCTGGCTGTCCAGTTTAGCATCGTACAGTCCATTGAGCAGGTGGATACCGCCCGGACCAGACGTTGCAAGGCAAACCCCAAGCTTGCCCGTGAATTTAGCATAAGCGCAGGCCATGAATGCGGCCGCTTCTTCATGACGTACGTGGATGAACCGCACCTTGTCTTGACGCTTGCGTAGGGCTTCCATAATGCCGTCAATGCCATCTCCGGGCAAGCCGAATATGACATCAACACCCCAATCGTGAATTGTATCAATCAAAACATCAGCCGCTGTTTCAGACATTTTTAGTTTTCCTCCTTACCCAATGTTATGAAAGTATTCCGTAGCTTCTATTCTAGGCAGGGAAAAGGTTTTCTACTATAAAAAGGGAGGAAGAATGAGAGAAACAGCTAACCCCATCCATAGGCCTCTACAACCGTTCTCTCTTCTCCCCTCCTTAAACCGGTATTAAGAGCCTTACTTGGTACTAGCTGATGATTTGGAACCAACCTCTTGTTCAATGTTTTTAGCCTGCTGTAAATGGTCCTTTATCGTTGAAAGGATGTCGTCAGTCCAGTTCTTCAAATCCGAATTCTGTATCCGGTTAGACTCACTCTGAAACTCATTTACATCCTTAGTATGGTCCTTAACCATCACATTCATGTACTCACGATCGAACTGGGAGCCGGAGAGCTTTGACAGGCGGTCTACCGTCTTCTTATGCTTTGCATCCAAATCCTTCGGTAGGGTAACCCCGTTATCCGATGCCAATCGCATAAGCTGGTCATTTGCTTTTGAATGGTCATTGACCATACGCTCTCCAAAGCTTTTTACATCTTTGTTGCTAGCCCGTTGCTTCGCCAGATTACCGAGATGCACCTCAAACATTCCGCCCTCTGCCGCCTTTTTCATAAAACGCATATCGGATTTGCTCAAGGCATTAGCACTCTCAGTGTTGGTATTGGTGTTGGTCTCTTGGGATTGAGCCCCATACGCCAGTCCAGCAAATGTAAAAACAACAGATACCAAAAGAACTGTGATTATATTTAGTCGTTTAATCATTGTTCTTTCCTCCTCTTTTTTAGGTTTTTAGCTCATTATTAACCCCACATATCCGCTTACACCCCCTTTCTTTTCCGGTGGCAGAATTATGGCCCTGCCCTGATAGTGCACCCGCTTTTAAGTTCTTAACCCCATTCCCAACCTCACCCATAAACTCATGACCGAGGATATCGCCCCCTTGCATTGTCGGAATACAACCGTCATAAAGGACGATAGCATCGCGTGGGTTGAGTATCTTCGAGTCGGGAACATTCTCGACTCGCACATCGTTTTTACCATACCAGCAAACAGCTCCCATTGTATTGTCCTCCCTGTGTGTAATCGAATCTAATCGCGCTCGTGCTGTTCATTTTATTTGAGTGTCCATCTGCCATCTTCGAGTGTGTATTCATTCTCATCTGATGACGGCGTTGCGCGGCCGGGTGTCCACGATGGAGGATCACTAGCCGGGAATGAATCCTCGGATGCCTTTTGAACAACGTCTCTTTCACGTCTTTTTTCTGATCTCTGGCGATTCGGAAATGGCTTACCCTCGGATTCCAAAATGCGTCCATAGGGCTGACCCTTCGTTGTAGGGATCTCACCTGTCTCCATAAGCTGCTTGAATCGGCGCAGGTCCTCTCGCACCTGATGATCCGGTTCTCTGCCAAAGAGTTTGGCGATAATGGATCCAACCCTGCCACCCGGCGGGTTATATATGAGAGAAACCTTAACCTCCGTGCCGCGTCCATCCGGCGCGGGTTCAAATCGCACGGAGCCTGCGCTATCAACATCCGCTCCTTCAAGCGAACGCCATGCGATCAATTTATTCTCCTCCTCATTTATAATCTCCGCATCCCATTCAACGGTCTTGCCCATGGGCGCCTTTGTAACCCAATGAGACCGCCTACCATCAATTGCCCTTACCGATTCCAAGTTCTCCATAAAGCGCGGCAGGTTTTCAAGGTTGCGCCAGAAGCGATAGAGTTCTTCAGACGAACGGTTAATAGTAACACTTCTATCAACCTTAATATCGCGGCTTGCCTCCACACTCGCCGAACCCCTCTCTCTATCGGCGGTGCTGAAGCCCAGCACGTTGTATACACCACAATGCCCCGTTGCACCACGGTAAATCAGGCTTCCCCCTACGAGGGCAAGGGGTATGCTGCTAATAGACCGGCGTTTCAGCCCGAAGAGTACAAGCGCCGCCCCCCCAATAGCTGATGCCCAACGCTCACCTTTACCAACGTTCTTACCAACGCTCGTGTTATCGTCTCTCGTACTTTTGATTATTCCCATAATCACCTCCATAAATTAGCCGTAGGGGAGGTTATGAAAGTATGTAAGCAACTCCCTTTAAAATATTCCTTCTAATACAGGGTCTTTGCCTAACGGTTAGGACAGGTGCATCCTGTGTTCTCAGCACATCCCTGGCAGCAATAGGTCTGATTATCCTTGTTAACTCCCTGCCCCTTATTTCCGTTCCACTGTTTTTTTGGCATTCCACAACGTGGGCAATTTTGTTCAGCCATTCTAAATTCCCTCCTTATCTCTGAGCCTTAATTCTCTATGCTTTAATAGACTGGTTGCAATGTTTATACCAATAGATTCGAGATTCTATTCTTTAGTTTTCATAGGACGTTATGAATAGAGGAATTTCCATGAAGGGCGAAAACGTACTTATATGTGTATTAAGACACAGCAAATAGTGTGTAAATGTGCACAAGAATTTAAGTTTTATTTGTAACGTGATGAAATATCCCGGTGCACACCACGCCGAATTCATTACAGTTCACAACTGAAGATGCATGGGCACATTGCAAGGCACCCACAAACCATATGACTTGACATAGGGTGTTAAAAGTATATAGTTTTTTTCGCTTTTGCTCCGTTGGATGATGAGCAACTCAAACACAAAGAGCACACAAAAGGCGGTATTAATGCAAAGGGCAACAAGAAAAACCAGTGATAAGAGCCTTCTCTGTGCGTTTATGCTCTCTGTGGTCAATATAGCGTTGTTCCCTTGAAAATAAAAGGAGGCAAACATATATGGCTCAAAGCGATTTCGTTTTTACATCAGAGTCTGTCACGGAAGGACATCCCGATAAGATGGCAGACCAGATTTCTGATGCGGTTCTTGATGCTGTAATCGCTCAGGATCGCTTAGGAAGAGTTGCCTGTGAAACACTTCTCACAACAGGGCTTATTGTTGTAGCGGGAGAAATTTCAACTACCGCCAATATAGTCATCTCCAGTATTGTGAGGCATGTTGTAAAAGATATAGGCTATACAGATGCTTCTATGGGATTTGATTCAGAAGGCTGTGGTGTCTTGGTTGCAATTGGGAGACAATCCCCTGATATCGCCCTCGGAGTAAACCCTTCAGATGAAAAGGAGCAGGGGGCCGGAGACCAGGGGCTTATGTTTGGCTATGCAATAGATGAAACCCCTGAGCTTATGCCCGCACCTATAATGTATTCACACAAACTTGCAAAACGGCTTTCGGAGGTAAGAAAAAACGGGATACTTCCATTCCTGAGACCCGATGGGAAAACTCAGGTAACAATAAGGTATAAAGATCAGAAGCCCGTGAGCGTCGAATCTATTGTCATTTCCGCTCAACACTCTTCCGACGTTAATAATCGTACTATACACGATGGGATAATAGAGGAAGTAATAAGACCCATAATTCCTGAAGAGCTTTTATCCTCTAAAACAAAGATCCACATTAACCCCACGGGGAGGTTTGTAATCGGCGGTCCTAAAGGGGATACGGGACTCACCGGACGGAAGATCATAATAGATACATACGGCGGATGGGGGAGACACGGAGGAGGGGCATTCTCTGGAAAAGACCCGTCAAAGGTGGACAGAAGCGCCAGTTACATGGCCCGATATGTTGCAAAAAATATCGTTGCCGCAGGGTTCGCAAAGAGGTGTGAAGTACAACTCGCATACGTTATCGGTGTTGCAGAGCCAGTTTCTATAATGGTAGATACATTTGGCACTGGAATAGTTCCAGAAGATAAGATTTCAAAAGCCGTAAGAGAGGTGTTTGATCTAAAACCCGCGGGGATTATAAAGACCTTAGACCTCCTCAGGCCAATTTACCAAAGAACCGCCGCTTATGGACATTTTGGAAGAGACGACAGAGAATTCACATGGGAAAGAACCGACAAGGTCCAGAAACTCCAATCTGCAATTGAATAATAAAAGGATGTAAGAGCGGCTTCTAGCCGCGACATTAAAACGGAGGGAAATATGAAATACGACGTAAAAGATTTAGGTCTTGCGGGGAGCGGGAAGCTCCGGGTTGAGTGGGCTGCGCAGGAGATGCCCGTACTTGCCCAGATACAGGAGAGGTTCAGAAAGGAAAAACCCCTAAAGGGCATAAAGATTGCGGCATGCCTTCACGTAACTACTGAAACGGCGAATCTCGCCATCACTCTAAAAGAAGGAGGCGCTCATGTGGTGCTTTGCGCTTCAAACCCTCTTAGCACCCAGGACGATGTTGCCGCGTATCTGATAAAGGCTCATAAGATGTCGGTTTTTGCAATAAAGGGGGAAGATACAAAGACATATTACAGCCATATAAGCAGCGTTCTCGATACTGCTCCGCACATAACGATGGATGATGGCGCAGATTTGGTTTCAACCCTTCACAAGGATAGAACTGAGCTCATAGGTAATGTAGTGGGGGGGACCGAGGAGACTACAACGGGGGTCATTCGTCTAAGGAGCATGGCCGAACACGGCGTGCTCAGATACCCCATTATCGCCGTAAATGATGCCGGAACAAAACACTTTTTCGATAACCGTTACGGAACAGGCCAGAGCACAGTTGATGCAATTATGAGAGCGACAAACAGGTTAATCGCTGGTACAAACTTTGTCGTCTGCGGATACGGCTGGTGTGGTAAGGGAGTATCTCAGAGGGCGCGTGGAATGGGGGCAAACGTGATTGTAACAGAGGTTGATCCGCTGAGGGCGCTGGAGGCCGCAATGGATGGATTCAAGGTGATGTCAATTGAACAGGCGGCAGAGATCGGTGATTTCTTCTGTACGGTTACGGGCAATATCGCCATCATAAGAAAGGAGCACTTTGCCAAGATGAAAGACGGGGCGATAGTCTGCAACGCCGGTCACTTTAATGTCGAGCTTGATTTAAATGGGCTTCGCAGCATATCAAAGGGAAGGAGAAAGATAAGGAGCTATGTTGAGGAATACAAGCTCAAAAATGGGAAAAAGATCAATATACTTGCCGAAGGAAGGCTTGTGAATCTGGCTTCAGCCGAAGGACACCCGTCGAGCGTTATGGATATGAGTTTTGCAAACCAGGCGCTCTGCGCGGAATACATCGCGAAACACGCAAAGGACCTGGAAAATAGAGTCTACGACGTCCCTGAAAAGGTAGATAAAACCGTAGCCCAGATGAAATTGAAGGCACTGGGAATAAAGATTGACGACCTTACGCCCCAGCAGAAGAAGTATCTAGTATCTTGGGAAATGGGAACGTAAATTGCCGGTTAACCATAGAGAGCGCAGGGTTCGCAGAGATTATTTGAAAAATATTTCTCTAAATTCCCTGCAAACTCTGCGGCTAAAATAAAAAAGAGACTTGAACCAGCTCATAGATTCATTTCTTACATACCTCACTGCAGTCAAAGGGCTTTCAAAAAACACGCTGGAATCCTATGGAAGAGATATTCTCAAACTCGCCGTCTTCCTCGAAGGGAAAGACATCACACATATTGATCAGGTAGGTTATAAGCATATACTGGACTTCCTTACGTATTTAAAAGAGCAGGGGTTAAACACAAGGTCTACATCACGCACCCTTATATCCGTAAGGCAGTTCTTCAAATTTCTCCTTACCGAAAAATTCATTGAGTCGGACCCCACATTCCTCATCCGCACGCCAAAGATAAAAATGGGTCTTCCTGAGACACTTTCACTCGAAGATGTAGAGAAGCTTCTCTCCTCTCCGGACGAATCATCACCTGAGGGAATAAGGGATAAATCCATGCTAGAGGTCCTCTATGCGACTGGCATAAGGGTTTCGGAACTTGTGGAGCTGGGGCTTAATGATGTAAACTTTGAGCTGGGATACATAATAGCTTATGGAAAGGGTTCAAAACAGAGAATAGTTCCAATAGGAGAAAAGGCAAAAATTAAGCTGAGAGAATATTTGGATACATCGAGGCCAAGGCTCCTTAAATCCAGAACCTCACCTCACCTCTTTGTCACTCGGCTGGGAAGGAAGATGACCCGCCAGGGATTCTGGAAGATAATAAAAGCCTACTCAAGAAAATCTGGCCTTACGAAGAAAATAAGCCCACATACACTCAGGCACTCATTCGCCACTCATCTGCTTGAGCGGGGGGCTGATTTAAGGGCAATTCAGGTAATGCTTGGTCATTCGGACATTTCCACAACCCAAATCTATACTCATATTGAGAGGGAAAGGCTTAAAGAGGTACATAAAAAATATCATCCGAGGTCTTAAAGTGCATATTAACCACAAAGCCACTAAGGCACAAAGAAAAAAAATTGGTTAACTTTGAACTCAGCGTCTTTGTGTCTTAGCGGTTGCATTTTACTTATACTAAAATGAATTTCAGTATCAAACTTCTACTCATACAGGCTCCAGTAATTCTTTTTGCCCTCACTGTGCATGAGTTCTGTCATGCCTGGGTCGCAAATTTGCTTGGGGACGACACGGCGAAAAGACAGGGGCGCCTGACACTGAATCCGGTTGCTCACCTCGACGTGTTAGGAACGATACTGATGTTTGTTGCGGGGTTTGGATGGGCCAGACCCGTTCCTATCAATTCCCTGAATTTCAAAAACCCAAGGAAGGGGATGCTTCTTGTAGCCCTTGCTGGGCCGGTGTCAAACTTCATTATGGCTATTGTTGCGGGAATCGCGCTCAGGTTTATCATTCCCCGTCTCGCAGACGTAGAATTAAGCTCCACTTTATCCGGCGTCATGTCCGTATCGCTTGTTATGATAATTCTTACGCTTCAATTCGGGCTTGCCCTAGCCATATTTAACCTGATTCCAATAGCCCCGCTTGACGGTTCAAGGGTGCTCTTTGGACTCCTGCCTGAGAGGCAGGCCTATGCCTACAGCCGATTTGAGCCTTATGGGATGTTAATTCTATTCGCCCTCTTTATATTCGGGGGACAGATCTTTTCATATATACTATGGTATCCCGTCTCGATTTTTACAGAGGTTTTATCGGGGTATAATTACTTTCAACTCTCTCACCTGTGGAGGTCTCTGGTTTCGTGAAAGACGCATTATCCAACACGGAGCATACATCAAATAAAGAAGTATCTAATAAGAGGGTTCTCAGCGGCATGCGCCCAACTGGAAAGCTCCACCTTGGGCATCTCCACGGCGCCCTTGGGAATTGGCGTGATCTCCAGAATAGATATAAATGCTTCTACTTTATCGCCGACTGGCATGCGCTCACAACAGACTATGCAGACCCTTCTGGGATAAAAGAGTCCGCGTACGAGATGGTTGCCGACTGGATTGCATGTGGAATTGACCCAAACAAGTCAACAATATTCGTTCAATCCCATATAAAAGAGCATGCAGAACTCGCATTGCTCCTTGCCATGATAACCCCCCTTAGCTGGCTTGAGCGCGTTCCCACGTATAAAGAGATGAAGGAACAGCTTCAAGATAAAGACCTTGCCACTTATGGATTCCTGGGCTACCCCCTCCTCCAGACAGCCGATATAATTGTCTACAAAGCCGATTACGTTCCCGTCGGGGAGGATCAGGTTCCCCACCTTGAGCTTGCAAGAGAAATCGTAAGGCGTTTTCACCATCTCTACGGAGAAACCTTTCCGGAGCCAAACCCCCTTCTTACAAAGGTTCCCAAGATTCTCGGCACAGACGGAAGGAAAATGAGCAAGAGCTATGGAAACGCGATTTATCTCAGCGATACGCCCGAAGAGATCACATCAAAAATAATGAAAATGTATACAGACCCCAGGAGGCTCAGGAGGAACGATCCGGGAAACCCGGATGACTGTGGCATCTTCTATCTCCACAAATTCCACAGCCGGCAAGAGGACATAGATATGGTCAACCGCGAGTGCCGTACTGCCGGAATCGGGTGCGTGGATTGTAAGAAGCTTCTGCTCCACAGCCTTATTAGGGAACTCGCACCAATAAGAGAGAAAAGAGAAGAATTGATGAAGAGAAGGGATGAACTGGATGATATAATCAGGGCTGGTGATAAAAAGGCAAGAGAGGTTGCAGGAGAAACGCTTGAGGAAGTAAGGAGAAAACTTGGTATCGCCTGAGCCATGTTTGGTAAGACTTGAGACATTCGAAGGCCCGCTTGATCTTCTTTTGCATCTCATAAAGAAGAATGAGATTGATATATATGATATTCCCATCGCAATGATAACCGAACAGTATCTTGAATACCTCGATATGATGAGAGAGCTTAATATCGAGGTTGCAGGGGACTATCTCGTCATGGCCGCAGAGCTTGGACTTATAAAGTCTAAGATGCTCCTTCCAAAGCCCGAACCCGAGAAAGAAGAGGAAGAAGACCCCAGAGCAGAGCTTGTGAGAAGGCTCCTAGAATATCAGAGATATAAAGACGCGGCGGAGAAACTGGTGAAATTTGAGATTTTAGAGAGAGACGTATTTGCAAGAATCGGTCAGGACGAAAAAGAACAGAGAAACCAACTGATAAAAGCCGACCTGTGGTCTCTAATCGAGGCATTTCGCGAGATTTGCAAACGGATGGATTCTTCGTGGGTGGGCAATATTAAATTCGATTTAGAGACGGTAACACTCGGACGATAAGATAAGGGAGTAGTCTCAAGACTCAGAGAATGCAGAACGATTTCATTCGAAGGCCTTTTCAACGGAGGCGCATCGAGGTTTGACATAGTAATAACCTTTCTTGCTGTTCTTGAGCTTATAAAAGCCGAGGTTCTGGGAGCGTTTCAGGACTCCCCCTATGCTCCGATTGAGATAGTTTATATGGGAGAGGATATTTAGGAAGTGGAAAATGGAACGGAGTTTTATAAAAAGGGCAATTGAGTGCATAATTCTCGTTTCGGAAAAACCGGTTTCTTCAAAGGAACTCATTGGGGTTTTCCCTGACTTGGATAAAGAGGAATTAAAATGGTGTCTCGATGAACTGATAAATGATTGGAATGGGCTGGGTCGCGGGTTCAGGTTGCAGGAGGTCGCGGGCGGATACCAGTTTAGAACCCTTTCTGATTACAGCGAGATTATAATTCAATTTAAGCAATCAAAACCATTCCGCCTGAGCCGCGCCGCACTTGAGGTTCTCGCAATAATCGCTTATAAGCAGCCCATTACAAGGATTGAGGTAGACGAGATAAGGGGAGTAGATTCATCAGGTGTTATAGGTCTACTCCTCGATAAGCGTCTCATAGAGATGAAGGGAAGAAAAGAGGTGATTGGAAGGCCGTTTCTCTATGGAACTACGGAGGAGTTTCTCCAAACATTCGGACTCAAGAGCCTGAAAGACCTCCCTACCCTCAAGGAATTGGAAGAATTACAGAAATCCCTCGAGGAATCAGCAAAGGTCTATTAGTTCTTTTTCCTTTTTCCTCATTACTATCGCGTCATTCTTTTTTTTATGGTCATACCCCAAGAGGTGAAGAATCCCATGGACGATGAGCTTACGGACTTCCTTTTCCAAGCTGTTTCCATAGAATCGCGCGTGCCTTTTTGCTGTATCTATTGAGATTACCATATCCCCCAGCATCTTGTTTCTTAGGCTGTCTTTAGCAATAGCGGCATTAAAACCCATTGAATCCCATACGTTCTGTGGGAATGAAAGAACATCCGTAGTCCTTTTTATTCCCCTGTAGGCTTCGTTAAGCTCCCTCATAGCATCGTCATCTAAAAACGTTATGCAGACTTCTGTATTCCTGGGCAGTTTGAGGGCATTAAGAATCACCCCAACCTGCTTTTTTAATTCCCTCCTCTTTTGCGAATCGAGATAGCGGATATTATCAACTATGTGTATTTTCATTTACTTTTATAACCTTAGCATAAGAAATCAGGAGTCCTTAGTTTTCAAAATCAAATGGTCTTAGCAATAGCGGCATTAAAACCTTGAAAAGTTCTCTAGCTGCCAAACGTGTGTAACGCTGGAATTGAGCTGCCACCTCCATAACAAGCATCCAAAGATGAAGACGATGTTGTTTAACGATCGGCTCGAATGACTTGTCAGACGGACAACCCGGGCGCAAATAAAGTGCCACTGATGTGAAAGCATGGTTAAAAATGTAACTTAATCTCCTGTACGGTCTGATTATTTGTTGTACTCCAGAAGCTAATCCTGTAACAATTTCACGCGCCGCATCACCAGTATATGTGATGCTAAGATTCGTTTGAGAATAATATTCCTTCCCAAATTTCACTTTTATCCTTAGATTATTTGACGTGCTAGAATGATAGTAAAGTGTAACTTGCTTGGTATCATTCGGAAAGTATTGGAGATGAAAATCAGCAACCGAAGATAATTCCTCTACACCTGTAGAATCCTCAATAGTAAATGTGTAGGAACCATAACTTTCATTGGCTGAAAGACCCTTTGGGCAGTATTCGTTTTCCGTTAATGATTGCTCAAGCTCTTTAGCTTTCCTCAGTATATAATCCTCCAGTCCCTGTAGTAATTCTTTTTCTACAGAGCAAGAAGTAAGTCTTGTCTCTGACGAATAGGTTGGCTTGCTCTTAGAATGAAAACTCATACGTGCCTTTTCTTTTGGAGTTTACTTAAAAATATCTCCCTGGGTCAATAGGTGTGAGGAAATATATGGAATACCACCACTATTTCTTTTCCCATCCTTGCCTTTCTCTCCTTCTTATCAACGCCCTAAGACCTATTGCAATTGTGGGTGCCAGAGGAATAAGAACATTTGATATGCCCGTCTCAAATTGAACAGGCCCGCCAATCGCGCATCCGCCATTGTCATGGTCTTCGGAGTTTGTCTCGAAGTTCGTCGTCACTATACCGTTACTGCCGAATGTATTATCTCGGCTACCATCGGGGTTATAACGGACGATGGCGAAATCAAAATCTCTATTGACATCAGAAAGTCCTACTGCCACTATCCCGCCATCCGCCTGTATAGCAACCCCAAAGGCCTCATCATCGCTCCTATCAAAATCAGTGAGCACCTCACCATCACCGCTGAAGGATGTGTCCAGGCTTCCATCAGGGTTATAGCGTGCAAGGGCAAAATTGAAATCTCCATTGGCATTAGAGAATCCAGCGGCAACTATTTTGCCATCACCCTGAATGGCTACACCGTTGGCTTCATCATCATCACCACCGAAATCGGTTATCACCTTGCCGTCATTGTCAAAAGTAGTATCGAGACTACCATCCGTATTATATCGCGCAATGGCAAAATCTGTTGCGCTCCCACCACCGGTATCGGAAAGCCCAGCCGCGACTATTTTGCCATCGGTCTGAATGGCAATTGCAAAAGAGACATCGTCACTGTGGTTATTAAAATCCGTAAGCACCCCACCCCCATTTCCAAAAGTGGTATCCAAACTCCCATCGGAGTTATACCGAGCAATGGCAAAATCCGCTGTCTTGCTAACGCCGGGGATGGAAAATCCCGATACAACTATCCTTCCGTCAGTCTGAATAGAGAGTGCAAATGCCCCGTCATCGCTGCCTCCACCGAAGTCGGTGGCTATTTTGCCACCATTGCCGAATGTGTTATCCAGACTACCATCGGGGTTATAACGGACAATGGCGAAATCAAAATCCCCATTCACGTCAGAAAACCCTGCCACCACTATCTTTCCATCCGCCTGTATAGCAACCCCGAAGGACTCATCGTCGCTTCCACCAAAATCGGTGAGCACCTTACCATCACCGCCAAAAGATGTGTCCAGACTACCATCAGGGTTGTAGCGTGCAAGGGCAAAGTCGAAATCTCGGTTGGCATCAGAAAATCCAATCACAACTATTTTACCATCCGCCTGTATAGCGACTCCGAAGGCCTCATCATCATCGCCACCAAAGTTGGTCGTAACCCTACCATCCCCCGAAAAGGTATCATCAAGACTACCATCAGTGTTATAGCGGACGAGGGCAAAGTCGGAATTATGATTACTGGAAAATCCAGCTGCCACTATTTTGCCGTCTGATTGAATTGCCACGGCTCTGGCTCCGTCATCACTGCCATTATCAGAGCCACTCAGCACCTTAACAGCACTATCAAGCCCAGTGTCGGAACGGCTAGAAACGGCGTGTGCCTTATGGAGACCTAAAGCTAAAACCAGAACGGCCACACCTACAGTTAAGAGAGATAATGTGACGAGGTCATTTTTACCTATCTTTTTCGTTTGACCCTTTTTAACTCTACTCATAGCCCCCTCCTCCTTCGACAACCCTCCAGCATTACCTTTTTATGCGGATATATAATACGAACTCAGGTAAATATAAAAACCTCAAATGGTAATTAGGACACTCGATGTGTTTTTCCGCATTATAAAAAAGAAAAACCTGTTAATAATCGGTCAGCTTACCGTCTTACCGCCTCTATTATTAAATAGGGCTGAAATTGCGCGCTTAATGGCAACTCCAATGTAATTAATCTCGCGCACCGGCTCGGTCACCCCCTTCTGCACAGTTGTAGTCGCTGAGTCAATCTTATCCATTGTGTGCCTAACCAGTTCATCCAGCCGCTCAGCCTGATTTTTCAGGGTCAAAGCGGTATCGCGCACAAGCCCGCCAATCTCGATCACCTGAGCACGGGCCAAGTCGGTTATATCACCGGCTTTCGTCGCCACGGGTTCAATTACTCGGCTCTGAACAATCGAAGCTGTTTCATCAATTTTACCATTCACGTTTCTAACCAGACCATCGAGCCGCTCAACCTGGCTTTTCACAGTCAAAGCTACATCGCGCGCCGCGCCAGCTATGTCGTTAGCCTTCGTTCCAATATCGTGCACAACAGGCTGAGCATCGTTGAGAATACCGTGTACTGTGGCAGCTATGTTATTAGTCCTTGTCAATATGTCTCTCACTAACGGTTTAGACTCAGAAATAGTGTTATTTATAGTTTCTCTATTATCACTCATAATTCCATGCGCCTGGTTAAGGATACCGCGCACCGCACCCGCTATGTCATTGGCTTTTACCATTATATCCCTCACAGCCGGCTGGGATTCAGAGACAGTTGCAGTTATCTTATCTCTGTTATCGCTTATAATCCTCTGCATATCACCAAGTATCGGATTAACATGATCACTTGCTTTCTTCAGTTTCGCTATAAGGGGTTTCAACATAATATAGATAAGCGTAAGCACAACTATATTAACAATAAAAACGACCAAAACGGCAATTGCAATTACCCATTGAAAGACCTCGCTTCCCATAATGTTCCTCCTCCTTTATAATTCAGCCTTTTGCTTCTCTTCCATATAAGCCTGCTTGCCAGTTTGAATTGCTTCCAAGAGTCGCTCAACACTTTCGACCAAAGTCTCTTTAGCCTCTTCAATCACTCCCGAGAGCTGGTCTGTACTTTTAGATATTGTCCCTTTAGCCTCTTCAACAACGGTCAATAGGGTCTCCCGTCCTTTCTCAGCTAGGTTCTCGATTATCTCACGTGCGGTTTCGTATCCACGCTCTGTTGTCTTATCCATCTGTGCTCTCATATCATCCCCCAATTTAGATGCAAATATCAAAGCTGCATCCGCCATCCTTTCCCTCATCTCTTTCCCAAACCTTGGCGAAAGCAGCAAGGCTCCAACCGCACCGACACCACAACCGATGAGAAAGTAGGTCAATTTAGTATTTCTACCATTCTTGGCCAGGGATTTTATTCTCTCTGTTTTTCTTGAAGCCGGGGCTTTAAATTCTGCGTATTCTTCCATTGCTATCCTCCTCACAACTAATTTTTAGAGTTGAATTACTGCCCGTGAAAGAGATAAAGAATCGAGAAATTGTAATTCGGTTTCCAATCCTTGCCTGATAAGGAATCCTCTAGGGCATTGGCAAAGTTCCTGCTTCTATTTTTAACAAAGTAACCTACCCCAAATAACCTCTCCTGATTCTCGTTTCATCTCACTGTATAATAGAATATCGAAATCGGATTTGGGTTTCAACGGCTTCTTTCTCCAATCTTCTATTCTTAACTAAACGGAACCATTCGGTTAGAATCTATAAATATCTGGTGGCGGAAATGAAATCTGATTTCCTTTATAGCAGCCTTAGAAATTTATTTTATACCTCGGGATTCAATGTAGTCCGTCGAATCAGAGCCAGCGAATACGATAACCAAGTAACTCTAAATAAGCGCGTCTCCAATCTAATGCTAAACGCCAAATCCGTCATTTTAGTCGGATTTGCAGGTAGGAAATTTTGGGAGATGCTTCAAGGGTTTCTTAAAGAGAATCCGGAATTCCGAGATACCAGAGAAGACTGGATTGACGACTACACAATACTGAGATTTATGCACGCAGCCACGATTCTCGAAGATAAGAAGGCAAATTATGAAATGGCATTCCCATTTGGCTCCGGAGGATTCTCGCTCGATTTCTCTAAACTCGGCGAATTAGGAGGAGTAGGCGTTAGAAGCCTTATGGGCATTCTAATCCATCCTGAGTATGGCCTATGGATTTCTCTGCGAGGGACCATTATTACCGACTTGGAATTCAACCAATATGATGAACCATTATCCTATTTTAATCCGTGTCCTCATTGCTCAAAGCCCTGCATTTCTGCGTGTCCTGCAAATACCGTTTCCGAAAACGGCTGGGATTATACCGCCTGCATGAAATTTCGGCTCAGTGATAATACGTGCAGAGATAATTGTGCATCAAGACGCGCGTGCCCTTTTGGTAAAGAACACCAGTATTCTGAGGAACAACTCGCCCATCACCATAAATTTGTCCTGAAGAGTGTAAGGAAGTATTGGGAGGGAATTTAGAGCTTCACTAATCTGGTATTATTTAAGCCATGAAAACTCTACTATTCTTTCACATTCTGGGAGCAGTTCTTCTTTTAGGCAATGTATTAATTTCAATCTTCTGGAAGCTTAGATCGGATTCTACAAAGGATTTAAAAATCATCACGCACACTCACAGGGAGATTAGACGGGCAGATCGAATCTTCAGCCATATTGGGATAATCCTAATTCTGATCACAGGCTTAGGGCTTTGGCACATGGATAAAATTAAAATCTCTCAGACCCGGTGGCCTCTCTGGGGACTGATATTATTTGTCATCGCTATAACCTTCTGGGGCGCCGTAATCGTTCCTACTGAGAAGAAGCTAATTTCTCTTTCGGAGAGATCATTAACCGAAGGAAATGTAGACCCCGCCCTTATAAAACTATCTAGGAAGTGGTACAACACAGCAACGATTTTTGCTGTGCTCATAGTGATAATACTGGTTTTGATGGTTTATCGTCCCGTATTTTAGAAACGATCAGAGTTTGACACCACTCAAGAACTATTTAACTTATTCTTAATGAATAATAAAAGAAAACCGCTCGTTGCGATTGTTGGCAGGCCTAATGTAGGGAAATCCACGCTCTTTAACAGAATTATTGGATGGAGAAAAGCTATTGTAGAAGACATCCCAGGCGTGACAAGGGACAGAAACTACGCAGATGCCGATTGGTCGGGAAGGGAGTTTAGCGTAGTTGACACGGGCGGATTGGACATTGAATCGGATGAATTGTATCCCTCTCTAATAAGGGACCAGGTTCAGATAGCGATAGAAGAGGCAGACTTGATTCTATTTCTCCTGGATGCAAAAACGGGAGTAATGCCCCAGGATGTAGAAATCTCAAATCTCCTTAGAAAATTTACAAAGCCCGTTCTATACGTTGTAAACAAGGTTGACCATGAAAGACATGAAGTACGAGCTTTCGATTTTCATGCTTTAGGAATAGATAGGTTCTTTACAGTGTCGGCTCTTGATGGAAGAAAAATAGATGAGCTTTTAGATGCAATAGTAGAGAGGCTTCCTAAAGCCGAAAGCGTTGAAGAGACAGAGGACACAATAAGGGTCGCAGTAATAGGAAAGCCAAATGTCGGCAAGTCAACCCTTGTCAACAGAATTCTCGGTGAGGAGAGACTCATCACAAGTCCTGTCCCTGGAACGACAAGGGACTCAATAGACACGCTCATCGAAAAGAACGGGAGAAAATATCTCTTCATTGATACGGCGGGAATCAGAAGAAGACCAAAGATTACATTCTCAGTTGAAAGGTACAGTGTGCTGAGAGCTATAAAAACAATTGAAAGAGCAGACATAGTACTCTTTATGTTTGATGGCAAAGAGGGTCCCACACATCAGGACGCGCGCATCTCCGAGCTTATAAAGGACAGAGGAAAAGGGTGCATTGTTCTCTTAAACAAATGGGACCTCGTTCCAAAAGAGATTGCCGAGATATCCAACATTGGAGATATAGTCAGAAACAAACTTAAGGGGGTGGATTTCGCCCCAGTAATTTCAATCTCCGCGCTCAGTGGAAAGAGGGTAAACAAAGTCTTCGAATACATTGACTCAGTGTATGAAAACTTCTCACGGAGAACCCCCACAAAAACACTTAACAAACTCCTAGATGACATTCTAAAAACAAATCCCCCGCCGATTTATAAGGGAAGCGAGGTCAAGTTCTATTACATATCACAGCCCATGACAAAGCCGCCAACATTTGTAGTGTTTACAAATTCACTAAAGGGCATACCAGAAGGCTATAAGAGATTTCTGGAAAATACATTTCGAGAGGTATTTCCATTAGAAGGAACCCCGATAAAATTTATATTCAGAGCCAGAAGGAAAGGTTAAACCTTCAGGGTGAACACTCATATTCCCCATTCACTGTGCCCTATTACCCATTTGACCTGTAGCTAAGCTTAACGTATGAACCATTAGAAAACGGTTGTAACCGATGGGTATTATTTAGCGTCATCACATAACGTGAAGAAGAAGGGTCAGATATGCCTGAGAACCAATTTGATATGGCATCGATCCTGCTTCGAGTCAGAGCGGGCGATGCCGACGCTAGCCGTGACTTGGTCATATTTCTCTACCCGCTGGTCATTAAAATTGTGCGTGCCCATTTGCCCAGATCTCTTTCGGAAGAAGATTTAGCTCAGGAGGTTTTCATGAAGGTTTTTGCACACATAGAGCAATATCGAGGCACAGTACCATTTGAGCATTGGGTATCTCGAATTACCCTCACAACGTGCATCAACCATCTGCGTGCACAAAAACGGCGACCAGAGCTGCGCTGGACTGATCTATCGGAAGCTGAAGCCGCTATTCTAGAAGGAGCAATGTCTGCCGAGTTTGAAGCAGACCGTCTGCAGGCAGTGGCAGCGCGGGAATTGGTAAACAAGCTTCTCGACTGTTTGAATTCCGAAGATAGATTGGTAATTACCCTTTTGGAGTTAGAGCAACGCTCCGTAGCAGAGATCAGTCAAATAACAGGCTGGAACAGACCGCTAATCAAAGTGCGAGCCTTCCGAGCCCGTCGTAAGTTAAGAAAATATTTAAACAAACTGCTGGAGAGAAAGACATGAATGATATAGAGCGAGTTTGGATCCGCTTAGTAAGCGCAGCACGAAAAGCTCAAACGCCTCGTGCAACTGAAATACCGCCGGGTTTCGCCACCCGTGTGGTAGCCAGATGGAAAACAACACCGAATAGTCCCTCCGCCTGGGAATTTTTATCCGTCCGAGCCTTGGTTTTCGCCTTTCTATTGATGGTTGTGAGTATGGTAGCAAATTACAACATGATAAACAACAATTGGATTAACAATTTAGCCACGAATTACAGTTCAGTAAACGATGACTGGGCTAATAGCTCAGCAATAACCGACATCATACCAGAATTTATTTCAACACTATGAATTTAAAAAAGAACTGGAAAGTAGTACTCTATTTGGCAGCAATCTTCATCGCTGGTGGAATAACCGGTTCATTTGTGACATTGCAAACTTTGAAACATATGATCCACAAGCACAGAAATCCAGGAAATTTATGTGCTATGGTGATGAAGCGGCTAGAGTCAGAACTGAAGCTCACACCGGAGCAGGTTCAGAAAATCAAGCCCATTGTTGACCAATCAGTCCGTGAATTAGAGGCAATACGCTCTAAGACAATTTCTCAGTCCTCTCAGGTTATATCCCGAAGCGAAGAACGCATCGCCCAGGAACTTACACCGGATCAGCAAAGGCGGTTTCAAGAGATTCAACAAGAACGGCGTAAACATTTCAAAGAGCGGTTTAGGCCATAGCAAATTAAAACCACATTTTGTAACCCGATACCCTAGACCGACGTCATTATCAGAAAAAAACAAGGAGGGAATAAAATGAAAAGATTATTAATTTCTCTAGCCATTTTAATATTTGCTGTAAGCCTTAGTTTTGCTCAGGGTCCGATTCCAGAAAAGGGAAGACAAACAGGAATGATGTGTAAAGGTGAAAAGGCCCACATGATGGGTGGAATGCATCCTATGATGTATAGCATATTGGTTCAGCACGCTCTTATGAAAACCAACTCCCTTAATCTTACAGATACCCAAAGGAAACAGTTAGCAGGCATTCCGGAGAGGTACATTTACCCGATGATTCGTAAGGAGGCGGATCTTAAAATCTCTCACATGAGGATTATGGGTATGCTGCATGACCCTAACTTTGATCCTGCCAAGGTAAAGTCAGAAACCAAGGCATCAAACGAAATTAAACTTGAGATGGCAAACATGGCGATAGATGCGCTTGCAGATATAAGAAATGCCATTGGCATAGAAAATTTTAAAAAGGTAGCAGAGATGAAACCTATTATGGGTAGCGAAAGGAGATAGTTCTAGAAGACATACCCAAAATGGGTGACATGGATGTTCATGACTGTGTAGAGAAAATAAACGGTTCTCAATAAGAAGGATATGAAAACAGGGCAAATCAGTAGAGATAGCAGCTCATTGAGATTTTGGAATCTCGCATAACAAGTAAGCAGAAAAACTATGTTAGAAAGTACAGAATTTCACGAAGTATTTAATGAAGAGTACACATTAATTAAATTTAACTATCTCATTGAGGACGAGGAGATTCTTAACCCAATTGAGTCTAAAGATGGTCTTGAGGAGGGCTTCAAACTCGATATTGAACCATCAGAAGAGTCTAAAACACCTCAGAAAAGAGGGGAGCTTCCAAATCATGACCTGAGACTTCTGAATGCCTACTTTAAAGAGCTTGGTACTGAGCCGCTCCTTACGCCAAGGGACGAGATTGAGATTACAGCGAAAATGAGAAAATGCGAAATAAGAGCAAAGGAAATACAGAGTATTATCGAAAGAACTCTCGGCCAGAGGCTCGGACATGATATAAAATCGGCACCGGGGAAATTAAAGAAAGTTTCAAATAAGAGTCGCCATACATCTAAAATAAAAATGGGACCTAAACAGCTTGCGAGGCTTATAACCTTACTTGATATATATTCAAAGAAAGCAATACAGTTTAGAAACAGGTTCACCAAAGCAAACCTGAGACTCGTTGCAAGTATAGCAAAAAAATACTTGGGTCGTGGACTTCCATTTCTGGATTTAGTCCAGGAGGGCAATCTGGGACTTATTAGGGCTGTAGAGAGGTTTGATTACACGAAGGGTTATAGATTTGCTACCTATGCTTCGTGGTGGATACATCAGGGAATGATTAGAGCAACCTTTAACCAAACGAAAACTATAAGGGTTCCAGCCTACCTATTTGAAAAATATGGCAGGGTTCAAGGGGTAAGTTCAGGGCTTCAGAGGCAATTGAGAAGAAAGCCCCTTCCTGAAGAGATTGCAAAGAAGGCAAACATACCATTGGAAAATGTAAAGCGGGTACTCCGAGCTAATGAAAAGGTGATTTGCCTTGACTCTCCCATTTATCAGGGTGAGAGAACAACCCTTATGGATCTTATTCCTGATACTAATTCTCTTTTGCCCGATTCATTAATGGCAGCGGCTTCTATTCCGGAGAGTGTGAATGTAGCACTCTCTTTGCTCAATTCCAGAGAAAGAGAGGTTATAAAGATGAGGTTTGGGATAGGCTATGAAAATCCATCTACACTTAATGAGGTTAGGAAGAGATTTGGCGTAACAAGAGAGAGAATTAGGCAAATAGAGAAACGTGCCCTTGAAAAACTCAAGAGTTCAGAATTGGCCCCCGCTCTTAAAAGCCTAATAGCCTGATGAAAATTCAATTCATCAAAGCTATACTATTTAAAATTTTTAGATACAAAAATGGCCGGGGGTAAAAATGAGAGCTAAAAGCATCACAACTCTATTGGCTTTTGTTGTTTGTATTTTGACTATTGCCCTGCTCACATCGGGGGGATGCGGTATAGGTTTCGGTGATAATAGCGGAGACGGTGGAAACGTTGGACCTGATTCTGTTCAAGGAACCATAACGAGCATTTCCAATGTAAGCTCAACAAGCGGAATAGAGGTCCAAGCCACAGATACAGCAAACACTCGTACAGATACAACAGATGACAACGGGTTTTTCCAGATTCAGGGCTTTTTCGTCGGCTCGTCACTGAGACTCACATTTATAGACCCGAATAACAATAACCAAGTCCTGGCAGTTACAAGCGTTACTATATTCCCCGGAATACAGATTAATCTAGGAAACATAGCGATAACTGATGGGAACGTAGTCTTATCAGGCAATATAAGCGTAACCTTTGACGGAGATATCTCAGAAAACAACTGTTCTCAAAACGCAGGAAATAATACAGGGACTATAGTAGTAACGACAGATAGTACAGACGTCGTTGTCCAGATTCTTAGCACAACAACTATTACAGATAGCAATAACAACACTCGGAGTTGCGGAGATTTAGTATCCGGAGGGACAGTCACTGTAACGGGAGACCTCTTAATGGGCAACACAGTACAAGCAAATAGGATTGAGATTCACTAGGATTTATGAATGAGTTTTCAAGAGTGGTAACGGCATAACACTTGAAATCTAAACTATAAACAATTACTCGGTGTCTTTTTCCTTTTCCTCCTCTTTGCTCTTTTCGGATTTATCCATAGATTTAATCTTCTCCTCAAGCTCTTTAATCTTTTCCATGAGGAGTTCCATATCTATAGATGTAGGCGCCACCTCAGATTCACCATTTTTTTCTAAACCACTATTTTGCCTTTTGATCCCCTCAGCAACCGCTTCAAATGGATTCACCATTCCAGGGGGGAATTTAGGCCCAGATGGAAGCCAGCCAATTTCCTGCCACCAGCGGAGATTTTTTTTCATTCCTTCCTGAAGAGAAAGATAAGGCTGGAACATCATAAGGAAATAATTATCAAAAAAATCCCGTGCCATTTTGTTGCCATACTTTATGAGCATGTGAAGAAAAGATGTAGGGAGTATATCTTCCTTGTTTTTCTCGCTCTCCAAGACAACCTGCATCAGTATGACTTTTGTAATGTCTTCGTCCGTCTGCGAATCAATAACCTTAATCTCATTTCCTTCTTTTATTAAGTTGGCTATTTCCTCAAGTGTAATGTACCTCTTATGGCTTGTATCATAGAGCCTTCTATTACTATATTTTTTTATAATGACCTGTTCAGGCAAAATTCCTCTCCCCGTTTTTAATATATTATTCGATGAAAAACCCTTTTAGTCAAGGAAAAGAAATTGGATAAGGAGATAAATACCATCCTTGACCTTTGTTAATATGGATATTATAAATAATAGGAGTGGTATTTTGTCAAATGGAAATATCTATTATCGTGAGCAGATTCGTGGAATTCCAATTGAGAGGCCTATCCTGAGCATTTCCGAAGGAATCGGATATGCCCACCGTAAACTCTTGTGCATCAGATGGAGATGAAAATGAAAAAATACAAGGCTGTAATATTTGATCTGTTTGATACGCTTGTTAACTTCAACCGCTCCCGGCTGCCCGCAGCAGACATTGATGGAGTCGAAATAAGGTCAACAAGCATCGAGGTGTATAAAGTTTTCCAAAAATTCCATAATAGCGTGGACTTCAAAGATTTTTATACAGCTTTTACGGAAAGCTACGCAGAGTTTGAAGAAAACAAGCGGAAGAATTACAGGGAATTCCATAACCGGGAAAGGTTTAGGTTAATGATTAGTAAGATGATTTCAGAAACAAATTGCCATTTTGAAGAATTAGTGGATGAAATGGTCTTAGTACACATGGGAAAGATAGCCAGCGCTATGGAGTTTCCCGAAGAGAATAGACACACACTCAAAACACTCAAGAGCAAATATAGGCTGGCTATAATATCAAATTTTGACCATGCCCCTACAGCATATGGAATCCTGGAGAGGTTCGATATAAAAACCCTCTTTGAGAGGATTTTTATTTCAATAGAGGTGGGCTGGAGAAAACCAAAAGCTGACATATTCTTTAGTGCCCTTAATTACCTTAAAATAGAGCCTGAAGAAGCAATATTTGTGGGGGATAATTTCGAAGCCGACGTTGTGGGATCGAAGGCAGTCGGTATGGACGTTGTATGGATAAACAAGAACAGAGAGCCAATAGGGGAAGAAATCTCAAAACCAGACTACGTGGTCTCTAGATTTGCCGATGTCAATAATATTCTTTAAAGATTCTATACCTGTCTTTTAGGAAACCTAATTCCTCAGATTTTGTTGAGTCCATTATGGGTCCTCCAACAGTCTCAATAAAACTCGCAAACCTTTTGCCCCACTCTGTTAAAGAGTACCTAACCCCCAGTGGCATTGTATCAATTACATCCCTGTGAATAAACCCCATCTGTTCCAGTTTACGAAGCCGCTCGGCAAGAACCTTATTGCTTATGCCCCTTAAATACTTTTTGATCTGATTGGTGCGCATTGGAGCCTGATTCAAAACACTTAGAATCCCAAACATCCACTTACAGTCTATAACCTCAGCTATAGATTTGATGGGAATGCCGGTTTCCTTCATCCACTCAATGACGGGCTTTAATCTTTCTCCTTTTACGTCTAGCAAATACTCAACATGGAGCGGGTATCCGGAGAACGACTTTCTTTTTATTACACCCCTTGCTTCTAGTCTTTTAAGCCTTTCATTCAAAATCTTTGTTGTTATGCCAGAAGTAGCCCTTTTTATTTCGCTAGGTCTAGATAAGCCATCTATAATTCTTGTGATAACTAAAATCGTCCATTTACACTTTAGAATGTCTATAATCGGTTCTTGTATATTTGTTTCGACCTTTAATTCCATTGTGTTCCTCTTACCGAAAAGCAACCCTATACTTTCAAAATCGTAACCTAGTTACTGATTGGTAAGTTATTGATGATCAATGGCACTTACCTTAATATTAATTTATCACAAATATCAAATATACAGGAGAGTAAAAAATGAGCAACAAAAAGATAGCCGGTTATACATATGGAACAGAGGGAGTTGCAAAATCACCGCTCTCTACAGATGACCTTGAACTCCTCAAGAAAGCCTTACTTTTTACCGAAGAAGATGAGAAATACCTGCGAATGGCCGGGAGGGTACTAGCCGACCAGATTGAAGATGTATTGGATCTCTGGTATGGATTTGTAGCATCCCATCCCCACCTAGTCTACTATTTCACAGGACAGAATGGTCAGCCGAATGCAGACTACCTTGCCGCTGTTCGCCCCCGTTTTGGCCAGTGGATCTTGGATACCTGCAATCGTCCATATGATCAGGATTGGCTGAATTATCAGCACGAGATCGGCTTGCGTCATCACCGATCGAAGAAGAATAAAACCGATAAGGTCCAATCAGTTCCAAACATCAGCCACCGCTATATTGTCGCTTTCATCTACCCAATCACCGCAACCATTAAGCCCTTTCTCGCCAAGAATGGCAACAGCCCCGATGAAGTAGAAAAGATGCATCAGGCATGGTTTAAATCGGTGGTTCTTCAAGTTGCCTTGTGGAGCTATCCTTATGTGAAAGAAGGAGATTTTTAGGTTAATTCCAATGGAAAAGGCTCATATTATCTCAATTCAAGTGGGTCTACCCAAGTGGATCAGGTCGGGAGAGCCAGAGAAACTCTGGCTCTCCGGGATTTTTAAAGAGCCAGTTAAGGAGCCAGTGTGGTTAGGAAAAACCAACCTCAGCGGAGATGGACAGGCTAACTTGGAAGTCCACGGTGGCCCGGATAAAGCAGTTCTAGCCTATGCCGCTTGTCACTACCCATTTTGGAGTAAAGAACTCGGTTTAGACCTTTCACATGGAGCCTTCGGCGAAAATTTTACCATTGATGGGTTAAATGAAAAAAAAATCTGTATCGGTGATATATACGCGGTTGGAGAAGCAGTAGTTCAAATCACGCAACCCCGTCAGCCTTGTTGGAAACTCTCGCGCCGCCTCGGAATCAAAGATCTGGTTGCAAGGGTTCACATATCTGGCCGCACAGGTTGGTACTTCCGGGTTCTCAAAGAAGGCTATGTAGAGAAAGGATTACCTATAAACCTTATTGAACGGCCCTTTCCAGAGTGGACTATATCCAGTGCTTATGAAGTCAGGTTCAGTCCAACAGCCGGTCTTAACTCTATCCTTTCTCTGGCAAATTGCCCCTTGCTCTCCCAGCGTTGGCAGACTGCGCTTTTCAATAAGGCTCAAAGCATCAAATCAGGAGGTAAGATAAATAAAGGAGGATGAAAGTATGAGAACCCTGGTTCTAAGGCACGTCCCTCACGAACACTTAGGGACACTTGCCCTTATACTTAGATCAAATAATTTGTCTTACGACTATATAAATTTCTATGAGGATGCAAATCCAAAGATCTCATTTGATAGTTTAAGTGCATTAATCATATTGGGCGGCCCGATGAATGTCTACGAAACGGATAAATATCCGTTTTTGGAAATGGAAGAGAGACTCATTAAGAGAGCTATAGAAAAAGATATGCCCATTTTAGGCATCTGTCTGGGCGCACAGCTAATCGCAAAATCGCTTGGTGCCCGGGTTACAAAGAACAAGGAAAAGGAGATAGGATGGTATCCTCTTAGAATTACAGGTGAAGGAAGTAGAGATAGTTTGTTCAAACACCTGAGTGTTGAGGAGACCGTTTTTCAGTGGCACGGTGATAAGTTTGAAATCCCAATGGGAGCCGCTCGTCTAGCTGAATCGCCTCTTTGCCCGAATCAGGCCTTTAGATTTGGTTCCAGCGTGTATGGCTTACAGTTTCACATAGAGGTCACGCCTGAGATGATTTCGGAGTGGCTCAATGTGCCCGAAAATAGAATGGAGATTATATCCTTAAAAGGCAAGGTCAATTCGGAGACTATTAAGGCTGAAACCCCCCAATTTATAGACCGTCTCAATTTGATAGCAAAGAGCGTCTTTCAGGAATTTTGCGGACTTATTAGAAAATAGGAATGTTAGGGGGCAACTCATAAGTTATCTCTAATTAAAATAGCTTTTCTATATCCTCTATTCCTACTCCTTCAAGGCTCTTCACTACCATATCCGCCTCAGAGAGTTTTTCAGCAGGATAGGAATTCGTTACAGCCAAGCATTTCATCCCCGCAGAACGAGCCGCCTTGATCCCGGCAATTGAATCCTCTACAACCAGGCACTCATAAGGATATACAATCCCCGATTTTAGAGAATCAAGTTGATTAATCATTTGAAGGACTCTTACATAAACGTCAGGAGCAGGCTTGCAGTTCTCTATTTCATCGGCACCTACTATTACGCTGAACTCTTTTCTTATTCCAATAGATTCGAGAATAAACTCTATCTCGTGTCTTAGTGCACCGGATCCTATCGAAAGAGGGTATTTCCCATACAGTTTTCTTATGAAGTCTATAACCCCTGGGAAGATGACAAGGTTTTCTCTTATAAGCTCGTCGTAATACTCGGACTTGCGAACTGTCAGGTCGTGTATCAGGGATTTGTTGAAACTCCTCCCCATATCTTTTAATATCGCCGCAAAACAGGTCTTATCGTCAAGAGCGAGGTACTTGTCATAATACTCTTTCTTAGTAAGCTCTATTCCCTCTTCGCTTAAAACTGCCTGAAAGGCCTTCAGGTGCACAGGCTCTGCGTCGGCAATAACACCATCAAAATCAAAGATCACAGCTTTTAGCATAATCTGGCCCCCGGCGCTTCCAAAATCAGGGTCTTAGTTTTACATGGTTTTGGGAGAAACTCAACCTCTTTCCGTACCTACCACCAACCGCAAAATTCTGTTAATATAACTAGAGGTCTCGCGTAAAATGAAAAGAATAATTTTAATTTTAATGCCGATATTATTCCTAACTATTCCGCTCGCCTCATGCGAAAGAGGGAAACAGGAAGGAGCTTCCACCGAGTCAAATAGACCTTATGCAAAGGACTTCTCCCTCTACTCTCTAGATGGAAATAAAAAGGTAGAGCTAAAGAATTTTAAAGGTAAACCGGTTGTAATTAACTTCTGGGCTTCTTGGTGCGGCCCGTGTCGAGAGGAGATGCCATTTCTCGAAAAAACATGGGATGAATATAGAGACAAGGGAGTGGTATTTCTCGGAATAAATGTGCTCGATGAAGAAAAAAACGCTAAGGACTTTCTCCATTCATTTGAAATTTCTTATGTAAATCTGAGGGATTCTTCCGGAGAGATCGCAAGCGACTACGGCGTGACTGCGCTCCCTGCGACTTTCTTTATAGATAAGGAAGGGAAAATATTAAGAAGGAATTATGGAGCGTTCTTGGGTAAAACAGGTGAGACCAATCTTATGAGTTATATAGAGGAAATAATGAAATGAACCCATCTGTTGGAGGAGTAAGTTGGATACTTGCGTTTTTTGCCGGGGTTGTCTCTTTTGTATCTCCGTGTGTGCTTCCTCTCATTCCGGGATACATTTCTATGGTCTCAAATTTATCGTTTCAAGAGTTGAAAAAAGAGGACATAGAAGGAAGAGTGACCAAAATCCTGCTTCCCAGTGTTCTGTTCGTTCTCGGCTTCTCAGCCGTATTCGTAACGCTCGGTATATCAGCCTCTTTTGTAGGAGGTTTCCTCTCAAGGAACAAGTTGCTGCTCTTTAGAATATCAGGGGCTATTATCATTATATTCGGTCTTTTTGTAATGGACATAATCAAAATATCTCAACTCTACAGAGAAAGGAGGATCAGCCTTCCCCGCGGTAATTTTGGGCTTATAGGAACGTTCTTCCTCGGAATCGCATTCGGCTTCGGCTGGACTCCCTGTGTGGGGCCAATTCTCGCTTCGATTCTCCTATACGCAAGCACTGCAGACGGAGCGGGCAAGGGCGCGGCATTACTCTTTGTTTATTCCATCGGATTGGGATTGCCTTTTTTACTTACGGGGCTTGCGCTCTCGCGCGCCCTTACAGCATTTGGCTGGATAAAGCGGCACTACGGCCTATACAAGGGCACAGTCGGAGGAATGTTGGTTATTATAGGGGTCCTAATGTTGACGAATAACCTGTATTACCTCAACATTTACGGGCAAAAGGCCTTCAATTGGATAGGGCTGGACTTTTGGAAAAACTTTTAATTAAACCGTTTCTGAGCTACTGAAGGTATCTTCCTTCTACCCTTTAATTTTTTAAATTAGAAATAGGTACTACCAAACAAAAGCAATTCTTGATAAACTTTATAATATGCAAACACTTGAATCCATATTATCAGAATTCTCTTTATTTAATGGGTTTGAACAACGCTATATTCAACTGATCGCGGGGTGTGCATCCGATATTCGCTTCAACTCCGGGGAGATTATACTCCGCGAGGGTGAAGAGGCCAACCAGTTCTATATAATCCGCCATGGTAAGGTGGCGCTTGAAATGGCGTTCGTACCTGAACGGGAGCCAATTACCATTCACACTATTGGAGAGGGTGATGTGCTCGGCTGGTCATGGCTCTTCCCACCATACCGATGGCGTTTCAGTGCTCGGGCCGTCACACCCACCGAAGCCATTGTCCTGGACGGGAAGTATCTTCGCATAAAATGCGAGGAAGACCACGACCTTGGATACGAACTCTTGAAGCGATTTGCCGAAGTTATCGAGCAGCGGTTTCAGGCAATGAGGAGGAGATTACAACTTCTCCTCTTCCCAGCCCATATCAAATCCTAGCTCCATATCTAAGGCTCCTTTCTTGGCTAAAAACTCATATTTCTCAAAAATCAATAGATTTAATCTTCAAAATGGCTCCCCGGGGTTCACGAAGCTTGACGATAGATGATGGATTGGGTATATTCACCATTCCAATTCCCCATAGGAGGCGCAATAGTGCGCGTCGGAATTCCCAAAGAAATGTTGTCGGGTGAGCGTCGTGTTGCCGCCGTTCCAGAAACGGTGAGCAAGATGGTAAAGTCAGGAATGCAGGTGGTTGTTGAGGCCGGGGCAGGAGAGGCGGCTTTTATTAGCGACCGGGAGTTCGAGGGAGCCGGAGCGACAATTGCCCCAAGCTCTCAAGCCTTACTCTCCGATGCTGACATCTTACTAAAGGTCAACAAACCCACTACCGATGAGATTGACCAAATGAAACCGGGAGCCATTCTCATCTCTTTTCTGCAACCCTTTGCCAGCCCGGACATTATAAAGAAACTGGCGGAAAGGAAAATTAGTGCCCTCTCTATGGAGATGGTACCGAGGATAACACGCGCCCAACGCATGGATGCGCTCTCCACAATGAGCACAGTCGCAGGCTATAAGGTCGTCTTGTTGGCTGCAAATGCCTGTGGCAGGTTCTTTCCAATGCTCTCCACTGCTGCGGGGACCATTCAACCGGCTAAGGTAATCATAATAGGTGCAGGTGTAGCAGGGCTACAGGCAATAGCCACGGCCAAGCGCCTAGGAGCCGTCGTAACCGCATTTGACGTTAGGCCCGCGGCGGGTGAGCAGGTAAAGAGCCTCGGCGCAGAATTTGTATCACTTGAGGTCCCTCATGAGCAGGCAGAGGACGTCGGTGGATATGCCAAGGAGCTTTCCCAAGAGTTCTATAAAAAGGAGCAGGAATTAATACGCAAGCATTCAAAAGATGCAGATGTTATTATCAGCACAGCACTCATCCCTGGAAAGCGCGCTCCAATCCTAATCACTGAAGAGATGGTTAAGGAGATGAAACCTGGCTCCGTTATAGTGGACATGGCAGTAGAACAAGGAGGCAACTGCACACTTTCGGAATCCGGTAAACAGGTAGTAAAGCATAGCGTAACTATAATCGGTCTGCTCAATATTCCTAGCACCATGCCGGTCCATGCAAGCGTGCTCTACGCGAGGAATATACTTGCATTTTTGAATTTGATTTCTCCGGATGGTAAGTCCGCTAAGATTGATCTCTCAGATGATATAATCAAGGGTTCCCTTATAACCCATAGCGGACAGATAGTGCATCCGGCTATAAAAGAGGCTCTTAAATAAGGACGTGTATCCGATGGATACAGCTTCATACTATATACAAGCATTATACATCTTTTTCCTTGCCGGATTCGTAGGATTCATGGTAATATCACGGGTTCCACCCCTGCTCCATACGCCGCTCATGTCAGCCACTAACGCCATCTCTGCAATATCCGTAGTTGCAGCAATTATCATCGCCGGGAGCGGACACGGCACCGTAGTCACTATACTTGGAATCATTGCTGTAGCCGCTGCAATGTGTAACGTAGTGGGCGGATTCTTGATTACAGAGCGCATGTTAAAGATGTTTAAAAAGGGTAAAGGCCAAACCGAGAAATGACCAGCAGCACTCTCATTAATCTGGTTTATCTTATATCCGCCGTACTCTTCATCCTTGGACTCAAGGGACTAAACTCTCCGGAGACAGCCCGTCGCGGACAGAAGCTGGCCGCAATAGGAATGCTCCTGGCCATCCTCGCAACACTGGTTCAAAAAGAAGTAATCAGTTACTGGGGGATCATAATCGGGGCTATAGTCGGTATTGTAGCCGGAGTGGGTATCGCAGCCTGGACCCCTATGACGGCAATGCCACAACGGACTGCCCTGTCGCACGCATTCGGAGCCTTGGCAGCAGCCTTAGTAGGTGTTGCCGAATACTACCATGGCGTAGACCTAAACAAGGTAAGAATGACATCTATTGGCTCTGAGGTAATGCTTGGGAGCCTGACATTTACAGGGAGCATGATGGCTTTTGGTAAACTACAGGGGGTTCTGCCCGGAGCACCCTGGACATATAAGGGCCAGAATGTCTTTAACATATCGCTTCTCGCAGTCATGGTCGGGATCGTCATATTCCTCATATTTGTGCCGTCGGCCAGCTTCCTCTTCTATATTATGGTAGCTATGTCTTTGGTGTTCGGTGTGTTTCTGATTCTGCCTATAGGGGCGGCGGATATGCCGACTGTTATTGCGATATTGAACTCATATGCTGGAATCTCGGCCTCTCTTTTGGGCTTTGCGCTTTCAAATAATATACTGATTATCGGCGGGGCAGTTGACGGCGCATCGGGATTTATACTCTCGATTCTCATGTGCAGGGCTATGAACCGGTCTATTACCAACGTACTGTTCGGCGCATTTGGAAAGGTCGTTCCATCAGATAGCACGGTTGCCGCCGAGGTTGGCCCGAAGACTGTGCGTTCAGGTACTCCAAAAGAAGCCGCTGAACTCTTCGGGGGTGCAAAATCGGTTATTATCGTTCCAGGGTACGGAATGGCCGCCGCACAGGCACAACATGGGGTCAGAGAATTGGCCGACATCCTCAAAGAACGCGGGGCTACAATCAAATATGCCATACATCCAGTTGCAGGGCGTATGCCGGGGCATATGAACGTCCTGCTTGCCGAAGCAAACGTTCCATACGATGAACTGATTGATATGGATGACATCAATCCCGAATTTCCCGATGCGGACGTAGCCCTTGTGATTGGCGCCAATGATGTGACAAATCCGGCGGCGCGCCATGACAAGGGCAGCCCGATTTATGGAATGCCCATATTAGAGGTTGATAAGGCAAAGAATATAATAGTCGTCAAACGCAGCATGAATCCGGGGTTTGCCGGGATCGAAAACGAACTCTACTATAATGAAAAGACAATGATGGTGTTTGGCGATGCCCGCACCGTCGTTGGCAATATCGCTAAAGAGCTAACAGACCACTCTCGGTAGCCTTAGAACATTTCTTATACCAGATTCATCTATAAGAGAGTGGAAGACACTGTATCCCTTTTAAATATTGACTACCTATCGCAAGGTTCTTATACTGTAATCAAGGAGGTTAAAAACAATGCCACTTTATGAATATAGATGCGAAAAGTGCGAGAACAGGTTTGAGGCACTCGTTCTAAGTTCAGAGGATGAAATTAGCTGTCCCAAGTGCGAAAGCACAAATCTGAGAAAATTATTCTCCACATTTGGGGTTAAATCCGCAAACCCCATTTCCATCTCATCCACTCCGGTGAGTTCCGTCGGTTCGGGCTGTGGGTGCACGCCTGTGGGCTGCGGATGCCACTCCAAGAATTAGCGCAAAAATCCTAGGAGAGAATGGGGGCGAATACAAGAATCGCCCCTTATTAATTTCTGGACTACTGCCTTCACCTTACTACAAATCCAAAATTAAGTGAGAAGAATGGAAAGAGCGGATCAACTACCAATGGGGGCGTGACTACAAAAGGACGCCTGACTATGAATGGACGCGCAACTATAACAGGACGTCTGACCAAAATGGGACGCGCAACTACAAGGTGGCGTCTAATCACAACGGGACGCGCCGAACTCACAGATGGAATAGCCGCAACAAAGGTTAAGGCAATGAGTAGCGAAAGAACAAGTTTTTTCATCGCTTTTCCTCCTTTTTAGGTGATTTTCTATACTTATTTAAACTCCTGAACCGAGAAAAAGGATACAATTTCTTTAGAAGTAGCATCAACCCAACTACCTAAGTGAGTCCTTGTACGTCTCGCGGATTCTGAGAAATACTAAAAGTGAGACGAGGGCACTGAATATGAGATATATGCTTGGAGCGACCTTACTGCCGGTTTCCTTGATTAAATAAGTTGCGACCAAAGGGGCAGTACCCCCAAAAATAGAAAACCCCAAGTTGTACCCAAGAGACATAGCGCTGAGACGGACGCGTGTGGGGAAAAGTTCTACAAGTGTAGCTCCTAGAGGAGCAAAGACCATAGCCAACTCAACCGCAAAGACCGCCTGTGATCCTAGAATATAAAGTGTATTACCACTGGATATAAGCAGAAATAATGGATATGACAGGATTGCGATTCCAAGACAGCCTATAGTTAATATTGGTTTTCTGCCTATCCAGTCGGAGAGTGCACCCATGAATGGAGATGCTATCATAAGAATAACCATGGCAATCGTATTTATATGAAGGGCTGTGGAAAATGGAACATTAATTTCACTTAGAAGGTAGGTTGCCAGATAAATAAAGATTATATAGAATGTCGCAGAACCAGCCCAGGTAGTACCCATTGTGATGAGTATTTCTCTCCAATAATGGGCCAGCGCTTCTATAATAGGCGTTCTTACAATTCCACCTTTACCTTCCAATGATTTAAATATCGGGGTTTCTTCTATACCAAATCTCAAGTAAAAACCGACACCTCCAACGATAATCCCAAACACAAAAGGAATTCGCCAGCCCCAACTGGTGATGGCTTCTACTGAGAGGATCGAGGTGATTAATGCCCCTATTGCAGACCCGAGGAGTATTCCGCCTATTAAGCTAAATGTAGCCAAACTGCCGCTAAATCCGCGACGGGATTGTTGACCGTGCTCTACAATGAATGAGATCGTTCCAGTGAATTCACCTCCGACGGAGAAACCCTGGATAAGCCGAAGCAGGGTGAGAAGAATGGGAGCCATAACCCCGATCTTGGCATGGGTAGGTAGCACACCAATTAGCGTTGTAGAGGCCGCCATTAGAACCACCGAGACTATTAATACCTTCTTTCGCCCTACTCTATCTCCGAGGTTTCCAAATACGGCAGCCCCCAAAGGACGCATCAGGTAGCCCGCTGCAAAGACCTCAAAGGTTGAAATTAGGGAGGTAAGCTCGTCTTGAGCAGGAAAGAAAAGCCTAGCCAGGACAGATGCAAAGTATCCATACAGGGCAAAATCGTACCACTCAAGCACATTTGCCACGCAACCAGCAATTAGGATGTTTCTCTGTGGACTCTTAACCCTTGTATCCCTAGGCCTTTCCATAAACTGGGATTCCCGCGCCGCTTATAGATCTCGAATCATCCGATGCAAGAAAGGTTATTACTCTCGCAATCTCTTCAGGCTTTACCCATTTTGAAAAGTCGGCATCAGGCATGCTATTCCTGTTGGCAGGCGTGTCAATTGTGCTGGGCAGTATTGCATTTACATTTATCTCGTAGTCCCCCACTTCATCGGCAATTGTCTCCGTAAGATTCATCACCGCAGCCTTTGAGGCCGCATACGCCCCGACTCCTGATGAGCCTTTCAGCCCGGGGCGCGATGATACGTTAATGATTTTCCCATAGTTCTGCTTTATCATCTGGGGAAGAACGGCCTTTGAACAGAGGAATGTGGATTTTAAATTGATATTCATCATGGAGTCCCAGGTTTTCTCGTCGGTGTCTATGATCTTGGCATACGTAAATCCACCAACGATATTTACCAAAACGTCTACTCTTCCGAACCTCTCCAGAGTTCTTTGAACCACTTCTGCAACGGATTTTTCTTTTGTAACATCTGCCTGGACAAAAACGAGATTAGATCTCTGGTTTTCTGTTAAAGAAGAAGAGTAATGGCTTAGTTCCTCATCAATTATATATGTGCAGACAACCTTCGCTCCTTCATCTATAAACGCTGATACAACTGCTCTCCCCAATGCCCCTGTTCCCCCGGTGATAATGGCGATTCTATTTTTGAGCCTCATTTCAGCCTCCGTATTGCTGGGATAGTTTATATGACTTTAATAAAATAGTCGAAAATCGGAGAGAGTCATCAGACAAGAATGCCTGATCACATATTGGCGTTCGACAGCGAATAAATCTCATCCGTTCTTTTAAAATTCAAGGTTTTGGGTATATTAAAATCTGTAAAAACCGTCTCTTAATTGAACTAACAAGACCCTAATGTATTTAACGTGAATAGTTCATCCCCAGTCTTAGACATAACTGAGTACTATCTGCCCCTTAACTTATCTCAGGTCTTTGGTAACAAAGCGGAAGCAGCACTTGAGATTGGATTTGGCGATGGCGATTTTTTAATCGAGATGGCAGGGAGAAAAGTGGACTGGAATTTTGTTGGCATTGAGATAAAAGGAAAAAGGTTCAGAAAAGCAGTAAGTAGAGCAGAGAAGAAAAAAATCAAGAACATCAGATTCCTTGTTATGGACGCGCAAATTGCTATTGAAGAGGTCTTCTCTCCAAACACCTTTAGCGAGGTTTATATTAACTTCCCCGACCCCTGGCCTAAAGAGAGACATAAAAAACACAGAATCATAAACACCGATTCTCTCGAAAAACTCTCTCGAATAATGAAAGCCGAAGGAGTGCTGGAAATAGCCAGCGATCATAGAGATTACATATCTTGTATCCTTGATGTTTTGGATAAAAAAGCGGCTTTCAAATGCGCATTTCCACCCACCGGATACGTAATCAGCCCAACGGACAGGCCTCAAACAAAATACGAAACGGAATTTAGAGGAAAGGGAAAAGAGATTTATTATCTCAGATTCATAAGAACGGTTTAACTATTGTAAGGGCAAGCAGTCGTTTCTCTATATGCCACGACTATAGGGCTACCCTGCTCTTTTCATCTTCAGCCAGGGCTTTCTCCAGTGCCTCTTTTACGAGCCTTGAAAGCTCGTCTCTTCCAGGCCTGCCCGGCGGAAGGGATTTCACATTAATGGGAGGGAGGACCTTAATCTTCATTTGACCGGGATTAATTCTTATCCCATTCCTGGGTGTAATGTTTCTGCCTCCTAAAATCGCCATCGGGACCACAGGCGCTCCGGTGCGCATGGCAAGGACAAACCCACCCCTTTTAAAAGGAAGGAGTCTTCCGTCAGGGCTTCTCGTTCCCTCAGGAGCAATTAAAACCGAAGGACCGGAGCGAATCCTTTCTGCAACCTTCTCAATCTCTTGAAACGACTTTATGGAACTATCCCTTAAAACAAAATAGTGACCCGTCGCCTTAGCCACCCATCCAAAAAAAGGCACGCGAGAAAGCCCCTTTTTCATTACCGCTCTCCAGTCAATAGGAAGCGTGGCAGCAAAAGCAAATATGTCAAAGTAGCTCTGGTGGTTAAACATAATCACGCACGGTTCTTTTGGCAGGTTCTCGACACCTTCTAAGTGAACTTTAATCCCGCAGGTTTTAAGAATCAGGCTCGACCAGGGTTTTACAAAATATCTTAGCACCTTATCCGGCATTATAAAGGATACAACGGTTGCGGGAATGCCAAAAATAACTGTGTAGATAGATATCAAACCCCAGTTTAAAATAGCCCTTAACATTTCTGCGGTTTATTATATTCTTTAGGATGGTCCATTTCAATATCGGGAATCAAAAAATCAGCAGGAGGATAAACTATATATGAGGCTTTCTTTTATAAATGGAGCCGCGCTAATATTGGTTGCCTTAGCATTCAACGGCTGTGCAGGCGAGCCGCACGGGGCGGGATACTGGTTTCACTTCATATTCATCCTAATCCCACTAATCGTGATAGGGATTATTCTCTTTAAGAGAACTGAAGCCATAAGTGACTCGCTTTTTACGATTGAAGGGCAGATAAAAAAGCTCTCAACCAGACTAGATAACTTAGAAGAAAAATTAAAAAAGCTCACGGATGGGGAAAAAGAGTAGAGAGTAAGATATAGCCCTCTACTTTCCTCCTTATCCCGGGCTTTGACGGATGGTATTTTTCCTTAATTAATTAAAGTCAGTTTACTGCTGCTCATCTTCCTGAGAAGATTCAGACGCTTCCTTATTTTTGCCGTTTTCGGCCTTATTTATCATCTGCTCCCGGTATTCGGCAGGAACAGAACCGATATTATTCGTTACGTGCACCACTCCATTTTTGTCCTTCCACGTGTAAAGTCCACCACTTTTGTTCAATGAAGTGGAAAGCGACTCCATTGGTTCACTAGGATTAATCTGTGTGGTTTCCTCCGTTCCAGCCGCAGCGGTATTTGCTTCTGAGCCAGACTCAGTGCCCCCCTGCGCGGCTGTTCCCCCAGTCTCTTTTTTCTCTTTGGGCTTGTTGACCTCTGCATTAGTTTTCTGCTTTATCTTTACACCAAGTGTGCCTACCCCTTTTCTTTCTCCAAAATCCGTACTTCCACCAAGAGTAGACAATTCGAAGGGATCTAAATTTTCTTGAGGATAAACTCTACCAGACTGATCAATCATAGGATAATTTGGCGGACTTTGAAGAACACCAGTTTCTTGAGGCGGCATCTGAGTTTCCTGGGACGGCGTCTGGGAGGTTGAGGAAGTAGCTTCAGTTCCTCCACCCATTGTTTGTGAAAGAGCTACTTTTACCATTAAAAAAGAAGCGGCAATTAAAAAGGCCAAAACTATCCGATGCATTTTCCTTTCTCCTCAATACATTAAAATTACTGATAAAATATATACCTCCTCAGTCAAATACTCAACCCCGCCTGCATCTCTCAAGCGTGTCAAGCAATTTAACTATGTACCGGTTACTTTTCTTAAGTTGTACAACCAGTACCCTATGTAAATCCAAGAGTGGAAATTTTGACCTTTTATATGTATTTTACCTTTTCTGTATCTTGGCACTCAGGAAATATCTCATACGCGATTGAATTCTTCCCTTTATTTTTTACGGAATACATGAGTTCATCCGCCATCTTTACTATTTCATCAACCGAATTGGGCGGAATTGTGAATGTAATAACACCAAAACTAAATGTTACAGGCCACCCCTTCTTCCGCATAACATCCAAAAGGCTCTCTTGAGCTCTAGTAACAATTCTTTGAACCGACTCATAACCAGTCTCAGGCATCAAGATGGCAAATTCATCACCCCCAAGTCGGGCAATTACATCACTTTTCCGAATACTATTCTTAACAGTTTCAGCCACTAAGCGTAATAGGCTGTCGCCAGTGCTATGACCGAAATGGTCATTGACAACCTTAAAATTATCAACATCTATATAAGCCACAGTAAAATGGTGTCTATATCGAGATGCTCTCAACAATTCCCCAGCCATCAAATTGTTGAAGAATCTCCTATTTCCTATTCCTGTCAAATCATCAATCTGAGCTTCCTTCTTTTCATGCTCCAATACGTTTTTGAATGCCGATAAAATTAAAACGAATACGGTAAACCAACCCAATCTCATTAACTCGTTCCAATAAAGAGCGAAGGACTGCGAGTAGTGTATTTTTAAATTGGCTATAAACCATATTATTGCACTGAAAGTAGATGCCCAAATCCCGGTCCATCTACCCACGTACCAAGTAACCAAAGAAATGGGGAGGAGATAAAAGACCACCACAGAAACCTCTGTACCTGTCAGATAATCCAACAATCCAATAAATAGGACGAGTAAAAATCCCAAGGTTGCCAAAAACAGCTTGGATTTCTTACTAAGATATTCCATTACCGTATGTATCATTATCTTTGCTTACCTCGATCCATTATGTTGCCTGAGGAACGCTAGGGCGCAAAGGTGCTGTATATCTTAAAAACGCTGACTCACTTGTAATCCAAATTATGCCGGAGCCACCTCTCAACGATCCCCACAGCCATGTTTTTGCGTCTCGCGTAGTCCTCAACCTGGTCGCGGGCGATTTGACCTACGTGGAAATACCTTGACTCTGGGTGGGCAAAATACCAGCCCGAAACAGAGCTGGGAGGGTTCATTGCAAAATTTTCTGTAAGACTAATTCCTGTGTTTTTCTCCACCTCGAGGAGCTTCCATAACAGGCTTTTTTCAGTGTGGTCTGGGCAAGCAGGATAACCGGGAGCGGGGCGGATTCCCCTATATTTTTCTCTAATCAGGTCTTCATAAGAGAGGTTTTCGTCCTTGCCATAGCCCCAAATTATTCGCGCTTTCTTGTGCATCATCTCCGCAAGAGCCTCGGCAAAACGGTCGCCCAGCGCCTTAACCATTATGGCAGAATAATCATCACCCTTGGCCCTGAAAGTATTGGCAAAATCCTCTACTTCATAGCCAGCCGTTAGGGCAAAGCCTCCAATGTAGTCTCTACGCCCGGAATTCTTTGGGGCGACAAAGTCCGCAAGGCAGTAATAAATTCCGTCTCCATCCTTTTCCTTCTGCTGGCGGAGAAAATGGAAGGCTCCTAAAACCTCTTTACGCGATTCATCCGTATAAATTTCAATATCATCACCAACGCTATTGGCAGGCCAGAATCCGAGAACCGCGCGCGCTCTGAAGCGCTTATTCAGGACGATTTCCTTCATTAATCTCTGAGCATCTTTATAGAGTTCGCGGGCTTGGATTCCGTAATCCTTATGTTCAAAAATCTTAGGGTAAACCCCCTTGAGTTCCCAAGCCCAAAATAGCGGCGACCAATCAATAAAAGGAACGATCTCCTCAAGCGGTATCTCATCTAATATTTGCAAACCAAGATTCTCTGGTACATCAATCCGAATGTTTTTCCAATCCGTTTTAAATCCCTTGGCGCGGGCCTCTTCTATCGAAACAAAGTTTCTCTCGCTCCTGCCAGCGTATTTTTGTCTCTGGCTCTCTTGTTTAGCACGGAGTTCAACCGTATAGGCATCTACTTTTTCGGGATTGAGTATATTGTTACAAACACCCACAACAAGAGAGGCATCCTGAACGTGCTCAACAATACCGCTGTATTGAGGAGCAATCTTAATTGCGGTATGGGCTTTGCTTGTTGTAGCCCCGCCAATAAGAAGCGGTATTTTAAAACCCTGCCTCTCCATCTCAGAGGCATTGTATACCATCTCATCGAGCGAAGGCGTGATAAGTCCGCTCATCCCTATAATATCGGCGTTTACTTCCCTGGCAGTGTTTAGAATCTTTTCACATGGAACCATGACGCCCAGATCAATAACCTCGTAATTATTGCAGGCAAGAACCACAGAGACGATATTCTTTCCAATGTCGTGCACATCGCCCTTAACCGTAGCTATAACAAACTTGCCCTGGGAGCGAGCATTTTGAGCCTTGGCTTTTTCAGCCTCCATAAACGGCTGGAGGTAAGCCACAGCCCTTTTCATAACACGAGCACTCTTGACAACCTGAGGAAGAAACATCTTTCCTGCCCCAAACAGGTCTCCGACAATCTTCATTCCATCCATAAGCGGGCCCTCTATAACGTCGAGTGGCCTTTCGTATTGCTGTCGTGCCTCTTCGGTGTCTTGTTCTATATAATCCGTGATCCCGTTGATAAGGGCATAGGAGAGACGTTCACCAACAGTACCATTTCGCCAGAGGCTTTCGTCTTTTGATTTAGTTTTGCCAGTACCCTTAACCTTTTCCGCATATTCAATGAGGCGTTCAGTCGCATCTGGTCTTCGATTGAGAAGAACGTCTTCAACCAACTCGAGCAATTCCTTATCAATATCCTCGTAGACAGCAAGCATTCCAGCATTAACGATGCCCATATCGAGTCCAGCTTTGATGGCGTGGTAGAGAAAGGCAGAGTGCATGACCTCTCGCACCACATTGTTGCCCCGAAACGAGAATGATATATTACTCACCCCCCCGCTTGTGCGCACCCCGGGGCATGTGGCCTTGATCTCGCGCACGGCTTCAATAAAGTCCACTGCATAATTGTTATGCTCTTCAATACCCGTAGCCACAGTAAGTATGTTGGGATCGAATATAATATCTGTTGGGTCCATACCGACCTTTTCAGTAAGGAGCTTATATGCGCGCTGACAGATACGAACCTTATCGGCCTTATTAGCCGCCTGTCCCTGTTCATCAAAGGCCATAACTACCACGGCGGCACCATAGCGCATAGCAAGCCGTGCCTGATGGAGGAATTTTTCTTCGCCTTCTTTCAAGCTTATAGAATTCACAACGCACTTGCCCTGAACGCAACGAAGACCAGCCTCAATGACAGACCACTTGGAGCTATCAATCATTATGGGAACACGGGCGATGTCCGGTTCAGAGGAGATTAAATTCAGAAAGCGCGTCATACAGCCCTCGCCATCGAGCAGTGCTTCATCGAAATTGACGTCAATTATATTTGCCCCGTTTTCTACCTGCTGCCTTGCCACCGCGAGTGCACCATCAAAATCATTGGCTTTAATAAGCTTTGCAAATTGAGGTGATCCGGTCACATTTGTGCGCTCGCCAACCATGATAAAGGTATCGCCTTCGATTTTCAGCGGTTCAAGACCGCTAAGACGGGTTGCGGGAGGGCGCTTGGGAATCCTGCGTGGCACAATACTTCTCACCCTTTGCGCAATGGCGCGAATATGTTCGGGTGTTGTTCCACAACACCCGCCGACTATATTGATAAATCCGCTCTGAGCGAACTCTTCGAGAAAGCTAGAGGTGACACTGGGAGTTTCGTCATATCCGGTATCGCTCAGAGGATTGGGCAGGCCGGCGTTGGGGTAACAACTTATGTAACACTCGGCAATTTTGGAAAGCTCTTCTATATATGGGCGCATCTCTTTTGCCCCCAAAGCGCAATTAATTCCCACACTCAATGGCTTGGCGTGCATAACGGAATACCAGAATGCCTCAACCGTCTGGCCGGAAAGGGTGCGTCCCGATGCATCCGTAATCGTCACAGAGAGCATCACAGGCATACGGACATTGCGTTCATCAAAGAATTTCTCTATCGCAAAGATGGCAGCCTTAAGATTTAGAGTATCAAATACAGTCTCCGGCAGAAGAATATCCACCCCGCCGTCAACAAGCCCACTTACCTGCTCGTAGTACGAGTCAACCATTTCCTGGAATGTGACTGCACGGAATGACGGATTGTTAACGTCGGGAGATATTGAGAGGGTTTTATTCGTCGGCCCAAGCGACCCGGCGACAAAACAATGGCGTCCGGGATTCTGTGCCATGAACTCATCCGCCACACCGCGGGCGATTTGAGCACCCGATTTATTGAGTTCATAAACAATGTCTTCGAGTCCATAATCGGACTGAGAGATTCTCGTACTGTTAAACGTATTCGTCTCAATTATATCGGCACCAGATTCGAGATACTTGCGATGGATGTTCGCGATAACTTCCGGGCGTGTCAGGTTTAAAAGGTCATTGTCCCCCTTAAGGTCTCTAGGGTGGTTTTTAAACCGCTCGCCTCTAAAATCGGTCTCTTCTAATCTATGGCGCTGAATCATGGTACCCATGGCGCCATCTAAAATGAGGATACGCCCACTCAGTAATTGTCGAAGGATTTGGTATTTTTCAGTTTCAGGATTTTTTAACATATAAAGATTATACCAAAGATTCTTTAGCCACGAAGACATAGAACACTTGATTCCGAATAAACAAAGAAAATATTCTTCAATAAGTTTGGCGGTGATTCTGATAAGGAATGAATATCAAGCAAATATCATAATGAATCCCATTCTTTAACCCTGATTTCACGATCTATAATTTCCCCTACTTCCCGAATCATCATACGAACTTGAGCTACAGAATACTCGGTATTAGAAGGTATTGCTAGACGGTGTTGTTTATAAATCATAAACTGGTGCCGAGTTCCAGAAAAGGGACCGTCAAAGCCAAGTTGACGCAACCGCCGAATAAAATCCCGACGTTTACACGGCGTCCACCGGCTCACGATTTGGCTCCTTGTTTAAATCAATGCCTCCTATCACCGGCAAGTAATGCCCTAGCTTTAATCCGAGTAGAATCCAATCTTCGAGTGTTGAACGCAACTCTTCTTCACATTTACGTAGCGTAGCTCCAAATGCTATAACCCCTTGACAGGAAGGAATCCGCCCCACAAATGTTCCATTTTCCAGTTTATCGTAAACGGCTTGTGCCATTGCCTGTTCTACATACTCGCTTAAAATATACCGAGGAGCCATCTTAGAAGACATTCTACTTTTTCCCATTCTAAATTTCAAAAATAGCACGAAATCCGACCTATATCAACTTCCATATCCTAATCCTTCATCCTAAAAGAATACCTGTTTCAATCCCCTCCGTACTAATCGGGTCATCTCCACGACGCATGCTTGTTTTTCTTAATGAATACATCAATGTCTTTTTCTCCCGAGCGCAAAAAATCCAAAAAACTAACTCCCTTGTATTTACACGTCTCACAAGTACTGAGAAGTATAAGATATTCTCGGATTCCCTTGTGTGTGCTCGATCCTCTAATTACATTCCGGAGCAAAGCAAATGCTTTAATAGCATGCTCAGCATTATTATTATTCCAAGGAACACCATCATATTCGAGGAAAGTGAAAAGCTTGTCACGATATTTCTCAAAACGTTTTTTGTATTTTACTGCTATTTCACTCTTATAATAGCGTTTGAAAAGTCCCTTGTAGAAACGCCTCACACAAACTTTGTGTTTTCTCAAAAAATGAGTTTTTAACCCAAATCGATCAATTGTCTCAATTATGGGCTTCAGCAAAATTGCAAACTCCTGCACCAGTTCTTTCAATTCCGTGTTAAATGGTTGGTGAAGTAGGTCCTCATTCAAATCTCTAATGAGGTGAATCAATCACTTTTGTTGAGGACAGTTAATTGAGTCATACGCGGAATAAAAATCGGACACCAGAACTCCCTTAAACTCTTTCAGTAATGCTTGAATGGTGTCACTCTCACGCGTCTCACTGTAAAAGTAGGCTACTTCTTCCAGATTTGTAAGAACCCAGACATAACCATCTTTCCCTACGAGGTTAACCTTGGTCTCGTCGGCATGAATTAATCTTCCATTTACTAACTTGTTAAGGATTCTATCATAGGTGCTTTTGTAATATTGAGCCGCCCTTGACTTCCGGCGATTAATGTGACGACGATCCAAATGAAAACCAAACAATTGGTTGAGACTCGACGCAATGATGTTCTGTGGAATCTGTAAGTCAATAACTTGATAGATAACGTAGGCTACCAGTCCTGAACCGAACTTGCTTGCTGTCCAAGGTCTTTGCTGGGAAAGGAACGCAGACCGACACTGGCAACACATATAGCGGTTAAAAAAATACTTTACAACCCATCTTTTAATACCGGCTCGGCTAAGCTTGAGATCATAAACAATTTTGCTCATTTTTCCATATTTCATGATTTTTTTGTCCCACATTTGGGGCAGCAGGCTGGTGGCAGACATCCAATGACCTTGTTTATAGGAAGAGCCTTGGTACGTTTTTTGGCAACCTTTCTGGATACACGCTTCAACCGTTGGCTCGATCTTACATATATATTGTCACGCTGATAGTCCCAATAGGCGGCTCGATTGATATGTTGTAATTCAGGCATTGAAAAAATATTATTTCCGAAGTGATATAGAGTTTCACATTTCAATGAGTCTGTATGAACACAATTACTATCTGCTGGGTTTGACGCATCAGGCTGTATTTGGCATAGTTGAGCAACAGCGTTAGCAACTTTTTCTAATGCCTCGCAATCCTCAGCATTATAATTGATCAACTTCTGTTTTAGGCCAAAATCCTTCGAAACTTCCCACTCGTATCTCCATGTTAGCGCATTGAGTCCAGATGCGGTGCTGTCTGACCATCGAAACCCCAGGTATTGTGCTATCTCTTTGAGACCATTTGAGTAGATGGGAAAGTAAATCCGTGCGTAGATAAATGATAAAATATTCACAGATTCCGCGATAAGATGGTCGAGAAAGACATGGTTCTCGATAACTTCAGGATAACGTTCTTTCATCCGTTTCAAGAACGTCCTTTCATAGCTTCCGTAATGGATTATCTGAGGATCTTCGATAGAGTTCGGAGGAAGGAAATCCATATCTCCTTCTCATCAGCCACATCATTCGCCCAGAATGAGTGTTGGATGTATGAATCACCGCTCTTGATTCTCAATCCAATCAGGTAATAGAAATCTCGACCTGGTACGCCTTCAACATCCAGATAGACTGGATTTCGATTTATGTTTAATTGCGGCCTTCCGACTATGTAAATTTTGTTCTCTCGGACAGCGAGGGCTTTCAGAGCGTGATGATACTTTTCCGGCTTGGAGGCTAAACGCTTTGGCTTCCTTCGTGGACGGAAAGTGTAAGAGAGTTGAGTGACAGAGAAAATTCCTTTGTCGTGCTGCTTCTTCCGTTCCTTCTCGGTCATGCCAGAAAGGAGGCTGAGTTCGTCCTTCTCTATAGCTATCTGGCGACATCCTGTCTGAAATTCGCACTCGGTACAATGCTTGTTCAAAATTAGCGGCGGAGGTGTATTGTTCTCTCCCTGTGCAGCAATTCTTTCAACTATAGACTGAGTAGTCTTCATCAACCCAGCCAATTTGACTTTAATGCTCCTCTGCTTACTGCCGTGTATGATTTTCCCAAACTGTGGCATCTTGTCAGAAGCCGTAAATAAGACAAGTGCATCAAACGCTAATAGCAACTTGTCATGCTTTGTGATCTTCTCGCTTGAAACAAACCGAATGGGAATGTAAGGGCTTTGTTTTGTCTTACCATGAGAAGTTACTTGTTCTAACGCATTGATATGTGATTGAACCTCCTGTGCTCGCACCATACAGTCAATGACAAAGCGACACTTATTACTTTCGAGAACCTGCGAAAGCGAGGTGGCTGAAAGACATTCATCTTCTCGGAAACGAGAGAGCAATTGGATACAGCACTTCTACTTATAGTCCTCGATAAAGTGCCACTGCCAATCACTGAATTCACGTTGGAGTCCAACAGCACCTGAAAACTTGAGGTAGGACTTGGTTTCACACTTAAGAAATGCTTGAAAGATTTCCTCTGTTATCAGCATGAGCTTGATTATAAACGATATTTATTAGCGCACTTTATACACATTCCTGTGTCATTTCTTACAAGAAATAAATATTTCTCCCCATTTGTTTAAACCTCGCTTGACCTTTAAGCTATTAATCCTCCTCAGATTCTAAAATCCTCAACACTTCACTTATCTTACTTGAAATCACCATGATGGCTTTTCCCGCTTCCTCAGGCAAGCCATCTATGTCTACCTCCGTGGTTAGATCAAGCATCAATGCATCCATCTTACGCAGATACTTCTTCGCCGTATCAACCTCTGTCATGGTTGAACATCTCCTACTAACTGGATTTGTACAACTTTCTCCCGTAGGGGTGGGTTTGAAACCCACCCCTACATGATTGTTTTATCTCCAATCCCTTCGTCCGTGCTCATTCGTAACTAAATTGCTTTCAAACCTCAGTGCCAATCATTTCTTAGCTCACGCAACTCTTTAAAGACTATTCGTGGGTCGTTTTCAATGGACGGTTTTCTCCTTTTCATTTCCACAACTAGCTCAGGCACATCAAAGCGGAGAAACGGATTGTACTTTTTTTCTTCGCCAATCGTAGTAGGGGCAGGCTCCTTGCCTTGAGAATAAGCGGATCTAACCTCTTCAAGCTTAGCCATTGTCGCTTTATTCCCCGGTTCAATGCTCAGAGCAAATCTGAGATTTGTCTCTGAATAATCATGGCCCACGAATACCTTAAAACCATCCGGAAGAGGCCGAAGCCTAATGGCAATGCTATTATAAAGTTCGTCTATGTTTCCTCCAAATTTAGTATTGCCACAGCCGGACAAGAACAGCGTATCTCCGACAAAAACATTCTCTCCTAAAACCAGGGAAATATGCTCAGGACAGTGCCCCGGAGTATGCATAACATTGATTTTTTGTTTTCCTATATACACAACGTCACCCTCTTCAATTGGTTCATTCTTTGAAGAAACTGCCCCTTGTCCCTTCGGATGGACGAGGATTTTAGCACCCGTAGATTTAAGTATTGCGTAGTTTCCTCCGATATGGTCGGGATGCGTATGGGTGTTGATTATGTATTTAACCGTAAGCCCTTTTCCCCTTATAAAATCAAGTACAACCTTGGCATCAAGCGGATCTATAACCGCGCATTCCAATGTCTCAGCGCACCAAACGATATAATTATAGTTGCTGTCACTCCCTTTAATGCGTACTCTCGCAATTCCATATCCACTTCCGCCGAATAATTCCATCTACTTTCCTTTTATTTAACGAATGAGCGCAAATCTACACCGAAAATCTAAAGATCAAGGTTGAGTCTTAAGCCTTCTGCACTTATCAAACAGGCTACATGGGAACCACAAATTCTCCAGTAGATCCCGTAGGTCTGCAAAGCTTCCTGAAAGCATGAATTTTATGCTCAGCCTCTTTCCGTGCACGAGTATAAAGACCTCTTCAATCGAAGAGAGTTGAGCAAGCCCATTCTGGACTGATTCGACTGTTCCCCTTAGAACCATTCTCGAATCCATAATTACAGCTTCGATGGGAACTCCAATGAATTCTCTCATCTCATCATCTTTCATAGTAAGCCCTCTTTTCTAATTGATTCCAATCAGCAATAAATTAGTATTATGCCATAAATTACCGTTGGTTATTAATGTGGAGGAGATTTAATGTATACTCATAAAATGCACGTTGAAAGGAGGCTAATTCTAACTGCATTGGTTCCCGCCCTTTTAATTATCCTTACCGGATGCGGTCACAGAAACGAAGAAATCCATGGGGCTAATATCATCGGTATAAGAGCCACAATCACAAAAATCCTCATTTCTCCCCTGGCATTTGATGGTGCGATAGTAGCTGTTGAGGGATTAGCCCGCGATGTGAAAAAAGAGAGTTCAAAAGAGCAGAAACCAGTCACAATATTTAAGCTATCCAATCTTCAGGGCGATTTTATAAACGTATCCACACCCGGCACATTGGAGATTTCGGAGAACGACTATTTAGTAGTTGGGGGAATCTATAGAAGAGAAAACAATGAAATAGAGGCACAGGAAATACAAAAAATACAGCTAGAACAAAAGAAAGAACATAAATAAAGCCATAGCAATCTCTAACACAGTGATTGCTTGACAACCCTATAAATAAAGGGTAATTCTTTTCCTTTACAAATTCTTACAAGAGGAATTCGATGAGCTACGTAAAAGGACTCAGGTGCAGGGAGTGTGGACGCGAGTACCCAAAAGAGCCTATTCATGTTTGTGAATTCTGCTTTGGACCCCTAGAAGTAAGTTACGACTATGATGAGATAAAGTATACTCTCTCAAGAAACGTAATCGAATCAAGGCCGCATAATATCTGGCGTTATGCTGAGCTTCTGCCAATTGACAATCCACCTACTGTTGGAAAGCAGGTGGGATTTACACCCCTTATAAGAGCTGATAACCTGGCAAGGGCATTAGGTGTCAGAGAAATTTATGTAAAAAACGACTCCGTATGCTTCCCTACCCTCTCATTTAAAGACAGGGTGGTTTCAGTGGCTCTTTCAAAGGCAAGGGAATTTGGGTATAAGACCGTTGCTTGCGCATCCACCGGAAACCTGGCAAATGCCGTAGCCGCTCTCTCATCGGCAGGAAGACTTGAGAGCTATATATTTATTCCCCATGATCTAGAACAGGCAAAGGTTATCGGGACTACCGTATATGGCGCAAAGCTCATAGGAATTAATGGAAGTTACGATGATGTAAACCGCCTTTGCAGTGAGATTGCAGGAAAATTCGGCTGGGCTTTTGTCAATATAAATATCCGTCCCTACTACGCTGAAGGCTCAAAGACATTCGGTTTTGAGATAATGGAGCAACTAGGATGGCGCGTCCCAAGACATATTGTGATACCCATGGCAAGCGGTTCTCTAATAACGAAGATTTGGAAGGCGATAAAGGAATTTGAGAAACTGGGTTTGGTTGATAGAACAGAGACAAAAATCTATGGAGCCCAGGCAACTGGATGCTCTCCAATTACGACGGCGGTAAAAAGCGGCTGGGAAACTTTTAAACCCGTAAAAGCAAACACGATTGTAAAATCCCTTGCAATAGGCAATCCCGCCGACGGCTATTACGCAATGAATGTGATGAAAGAGAGCGGCGGATGGGGCGAAGATGCCACAGATGAAGAGGTTGTAGAGGGAATGAAGCTCCTTGCAGAAACCGAGGGAATATTTACAGAAACGGCAGGTGGAGTAACAGTAGCAGTGGCAAAAAAGCTCATTAAACAGGGCAAAATTCCGAGAGATGAATCAATCGTGGTATCAATTACAGGAAACGGACTCAAGACTCAGGAGCCTCTTGTTGGCAAGGTTTCAAAACCATATATTATTGAAGCAAAGCTCGAGGAGTTTGAAGAGCTATACGATAGAATCAAAAGTCACGAAAAAGGAGGTAATTAAATGCCATCCGTAAGAATTCCAACCCCCCTTAGAAGGCTGGTGGGGGAAAAAGATGAAGTTACAGTGAATGCCAAGAACGTTAAAGAGTTAATTGAAGAGATTGAAAAGCAGTTTCCTGGAGTAAAAGAGAGACTCTGCGATGAACATGGAAACGTAAGGAGATTCATAAATCTCTACGTTAATAATGAAGACATAAGATTTCTCAAGGGAGTAGAAACGGAGCTTAAAGAAAGCGACACCGTATCAATTATCCCCGCAATTGCAGGTGGAATAGGATAGTATCAATGACATAAAGCACCGAGACACAGAACCTAAAGTTAAAATCTTTTTCTTAGTGTCTCTGTGTCTTCGTAGCTATATTTCGTTTGAATTCGTGGCTCAATAATTTCCCGCAATCCGTATTACATCCTCACCGGAAAATAAAAGCGCATGAGCCGACTCGACATTATTGGGATCGGTCAGGTATGTGTGGATTACCTCGGAAGGGTTCGCTACTATCCCGATGTTGAAGGAAGGGTTGAATTAGAAGAGGCTACCATTCGCAGTGGAGGGCCAACGGCAACGGCACTCTTGGTTCTTGCCCGCTTTGGAATGAATGCCGCTATCGTTGGCAAAGTCGGGAATGACTATTTTGGGGAAATGGCGATCCAAGACCTTAAAAAAGAGGGAATAGACACCTCTTTTCTGATAAAAGAAAAAGGCAAAAGAACGCAAGTCTCTTTTATACCAATCGAAAAGGAAAGCGGCAGGAGAACGGTTTTCTGGTCAAGGGGAACCATTACGCCTATTAGACCAGGAGACATAAAAAAGAAACTAATAGCCCAATCAAGAGCGATCCACTTTGATGAGCTATTTGTTGAAGCCGTAGTTGAGGCCGCCCAAATAGCGAATAAATCAGGCATCCTAGTATCAATGGATGCGGGGAATTATGAGGATGGAATTGAAGAGCTAAAAGGGAAAGTGGATTTGTTTATAGCCTCTGAAAGCTTCATGAAAGAATACAGTGGAGAAGAGAATCCATCCAAGGGTATAAATAAACTAAAGGAATTTGGAGCTAAGGTCACAACCGTAACGCTCGGATCTAAAGGCTCAGTTACAATTTACAATAATGAACTCATAAATATCCCAGCCTACCCGGTTCGAGCCATAGATACAACGGGGGCAGGAGACGTGTTTCATGGGGCGTTTCTCTACGGATGGCTCAATAGCTGGGATATAAGGCAAACATTGAGATTTGCCTCTGCCGCCGCCGCAATGAACTGCCTCTCACTCGGAGCACACGGGGGAATTCCTAAAAAACCAGAAGAAGTGTTTGACTTTATGAAAACGGCAGAGAGATAGGCAAACCTTAGAGAAATCCTACATCTCTCGAACTTGACACGCAAGGTTGTGTCTTCGTAAGCCTTGACCTTTACACCGCGTAGTTTACTTTGTAGGGATGATTAAACACGAAAAGCACAAGCTAATAAGGAGGATGTCTGCGATGAATATCTGGATATTGGTTGTGATTGTTTCTCTTGTGGCGACGCCAGCCTTTGCCGACGCGACAGCCGATGCAAAAGCACAATCCGATGCATTCGCACGGGCTGTGAATGCCGGAGATGTAAAGGCGACGCTTGCCCTTTATGCAAATAATGCCCGTGTAATTTGGCCTGGACAGGGCGATGAGGCTAAGGGAAAAGCTGAGATCGAGAAGTTGATTGTCAATACCATGAAAGCCTTTCCAGGTGCGAAGATGACTCTCAAGTCTCAGGAGGCCATACCACTGGGGAGTGGATACATCGCTACAATCGGAAAATGGGAAATGTCATTCAAGGGGAGTGATGGAAAGGTTCAGACGATGGAGATACGCACGAGCGAGGTCATAAAAAAGCAAAGGCATAGGACTGTTTACGTTATTGATCATGCCTCTGTTGGCCTACCCCCACCCGGCGAAGAAGGAGCTACAGGCGCAAGCCCAGCCCCGCAGTAGTCATCTAGTTCAATCATGTTTGTATCTTGAAGTGGAAATTTTTAGCACCGCACATAAGCCTAGAGCGTTTGGGAAGGTAATATCTTTAAACAACCAAACACAGAATAGTATTGTACTTACCCAAACAACTCGCGGAACTTATCGAAGAAGTTTTTCACCGTCGGGTTTTCGTCGCCTTCGCTTGCTTTGGCGAACTCTTCGAGCAACTCCCTCTGCCTTGAGTTGAGCTTTACCGGAACCTCCACCTGCACCTTTATGTAAAGGTCGCCCTTCCCTTTTCCATTAAGGCTCGGCACACCCTTGCCCTTGAGTTTAAAGGTCTGTCCGGGCTGAGTTCCGGGTGGGATTTTAGTTGTGGTTTTCCCCTCAAGGGTTGGAATCTCTATTTCCGCACCAAGCGCCGCCTGAACAAAACTCACCGGAACCTCGCAGAATATGTCCTTTCCTTCGCGCTTAAAGAACGGATGCTCCTTTACATATATTTCCACGTAGAGGTCTCCGTTCGGACCGCCGAGAGAGCCAATATCACCTTCTCCACGAATTCTCAACCTTGCACCGTGAGTGATACCGGCAGGAATCTTTACCTTAACCGTTTGCTCAGAGTTCAGAACCCCCTCTCCTTTACACTTAGGACAGGGCTTTTTTATCACCCTTCCGGCGCCGTTGCAGTTTGAACAGGTTCTACTTATCGCAAAAAAACCCTCAGAGTATCTGACCTCTCCTCTCCCAGCACACATCACGCACACAACCTCCCCGCCGGGGGCCGCGCCGCGTCCGCCACACTCTTGGCAGAAAACCCTCTTAGGCACCGTGATTTCTTTCTCTACGCCAAAAGCAGCCTCTTCAAATGTAAGCTGAAGCACGTATTTTAAGTCCCTGCCCTTTTCAGGACGGCGTCTCCTTCCAGTATTGAAGACCTCTTCAAAGAGGTTTCCAAAGAGATCGTTAAAGTTGAAATCCGCATCCGAGAAGAATCCCTCGCCTGATATATGGCCAAAGCTGTCGTATTGCGCCCTTTTTTCAGGACTGCTTAGAACCTGATAGGCTTCGTTAATCTCCTTAAACCTCTCCTCAGCATCAGGACTCCCCGGATTTCTATCAGGATGATATTCAAACGCAAGCCTTTTGTATGCCCTTTTCATCTCTTCCTGAGTGGCATTGCGTCCAATTCCTAGAACCTCATAATAGTCTCTCTTCGCCATATTAATTTCCACTCCAAAATCTCAATTAATTACTCCTGTCCGCTCTCCCCGGCCACAACGGATTTTTGGCCCTGGCCATATATGAACTCTGCAAACTTATAAGAGGCTTCCTGAAGTTCGTTGCATGCGTTTTTAATTTCAATGTAATCATCTCTATCGAGAACCTCTTTCATCCTCTCCATAGCCCTCTTGATTCGTTGCCTTGTCTCAGCATCTACTTTATTGCCATATGCATCAAGGGTTTTACCAACTGAATATAGAAGCCCCTCAGCCTCATTCTTTGCAATCACAACATCTTTTCGTTTTTGATCTTCCTCAGCGTACACCTGCCCCTCTTTTATCATCTTTTGAATATCCTCCTCGCTCAGCCCTCCCGAAGGAAAGACACGAACTGTCTGCTCTTTTCCAGTGCCCAAGTCCTTTGCCGATACATGGAGGATTCCATCAGAATCGACCTCGAATAAAACCTCAATCTGAGGCATTCCTTTTGGGGCAGGAGGAATTCCAACAAGATCGAATCTCGCAAGAGAGATATTATCCGCCGACATCTCGCGCTCACCCTGAAGAACATGAACGCTCACAAAACTCTGGCTATCGAAAGCCGTCGTAAAAATCCTGCCTCTCTTGGTAGGAATCGTGGTGTTTCTCTCTATTATCTTTGTAAATAAACCACCTTTGGTTTCAACACCCAGAGAGAGCGGAACAACGTCCAGAAGGAGAACTTCTTTAATCTTGCCCTCGAGGACCCCGCTTTGAATCGCGGCACCAATTGCAACGACTTCATCCGGGTTAATCTTTTTTTGAGACTCCTTCTCAAAGATAGTTTTAATCTTCTCCTGAACCTTGGGCATTCTTGTCATACCACCGACAAGGAGCACCTCATCTATATCAGACGGCTTCAGTTTGGCATCCTCAAGAGCCTGTTGACAAGGTCCTCCGAGTCTCTCAATCAGGTCAGAGACCAGTTGCTCAAACTTTGCCCTTGTTACCTTAACGTTGAGATGCTTTGGCCCACCCGCATCCACTGCTATAAATGGAAGATTTATAGTTGTCTCAAAAAGCGAAGATAGTTCGTGCTTTGCCTTTTCGGAAGCCTCTCGGATTCTCTGAAGTGCCATTCTATCAAGCCTTAAATCAATTCCGTGCTGCTTTCTGAATTCTTCAATTACAAGTTCAACCAATCTCTGATCGAAATCTTCTCCGCCTAAGAATGTATCCCCACTTGTTGACTTAACCTCAAATACACCATTAGCCATCTCAAGTATCGTTACGTCGAATGTCCCTCCGCCAAGGTCAACCACCGCTACCTTGGCATTGTCCTTTTTATCGAGTCCGTAGGCAAGTGCAGCCGCTGTAGGCTCATTGATTATACGCCTTACGTTAAATCCGGCTATTCTCCCCGCGTCCTTGGTCGCTTGTCTCTGTCGGTCATTAAAATACGCTGGCACCGTTATGACGGCTTCCTCTACCTCATAGCCGAGATACTCTTCGGCAATCCGCTTCATCTTTGCAAGTATAATTGCCGAGATTTCCTGAGGACTGTATTCGTGTCCACTCACCTCAACCCAGGCATCCCCCGATGGACCGGAAATGATATTATATGAAACCAGTTCCCTCGCCTTTTGCACCTCTTCCGCATCGTAGCGTCTGCCTATAAGCCTTTTTACGGCATAAATCGTATTTAGAGGGTTTACCACGGCCTGCCTCTTTGCAACGGCTCCTACAAATCTGCCGGAGTCCTCAGTAAAAGCTACAACAGAGGGGGTTATTCTGCTCCCCTCTTCATTCGGAATTACTATAGGCTCTCCACTATCAATCACTGCCACGCACGAGTTGGTCGTGCCAAGGTCTATTCCAACTATAGCCATTTTATCCCTCGACTAAACTATTATTCTTACTCTTCATCCATTAAATCCAGGACTTCTTCTGAACCGGAGTTACCCCTTTCATCAGTACCAGATTCAACTGAATGCTCACCTTTTTCTTTTGATACTACCACAAGTGAAGGTCTCAGAAGCCTGTCTCTTAGCATGTAGCCCTTTAACATCTCGGATATAATCAAGCCCGGCGCTATTTCATCAGACTCGACGCGTTCTATAGCCTGATGGAGTTTCGGATCGAACCTTTCTCCACGGGCAACATTTATAGGCCTTACCCCGAACTTCTCAAGGGAACCGAGAAACTGCTTATGCACGAGCTTTATCCCCTCAACAATCGGCCCTGTCTCTTCAGCGGATTCCGAGTGCCCAAGTGCCCGCTCCAGGTTGTCAAGGACATGAAGAAGCTCCTTTATAAGCTCCTCATTTCCATAAGTCGCAATGTCGGCCTTTTCCTTTGCCACCCTCTTTTTATAATTGTCAAGATCGGCAACTACCATCAGGTATTTATTGTATAGATCGTTATACTCTTTGGTTTTCGATTCAATCTCATCCTGAAGGGCTTTTAATTCCGAAGACTGATTCTCTTGAGATATAGTTTCTTCTCCCACCTGGTTATCGCTATCAATGTTTCCGGAGTTAAAAACCCCTTTTTTCTCTCCACTCTTACCACTCATTTTTACTCTTCCTCTTCACCAATAATTTTACTCACAACCCTAGCGGTATAATCCACCAGCGGAATTATACGAGAATAATCCATATGAATAGGACCCAAGACGCCCAAGGTTCCGAGTTTCCTTTCACTGCCATAAGAAGCGGCAACCAGGCTATAGCCCTCCATTACACCATTCTCAGAACCTACAAACACCTCGGTGCCCTCCTTTCTCATCGCCTTATCCAAGATGCCCGCAAGAACGCTCTTTTCCTCAAATGCTCTAAAGAGCTCCCGAAGGCGTTCTGGAGAAGTCCGCTCGGAATTCTCCAGTATAGAAGTCTGCCCTTTTATATAGATACTAGACTGAACGCTTTGTTCAGATATCCTTCTGCTAAACTTGATAACGCTCTGAATTAGTTGATCGTAGAGCCGCTTCTCAAATTTCAGGTCGCTAACTACGAGAGCCATTACCTCGTCAAGTGTAAGTCCAATAGCAAGCTCGCTCAAGTAACGACTCATCCTCTGGAGCATATCTCTGGGAATTTTCTTATCAATCTTTATAATCGTTTTCTCGGTCATTCCCCCTTCAAACACGATAATGACAAGAACTCTCTTATCTCCGAGTTTTACCAGTTCGGCAGATTTAATCTTCATAAATCTTGTGCTCGGAAGGGTTGCCAAGCCGGTGCAGTGAGAAATGTCCGATAGCATCCTGCTAGTCTCCTGGATAATCTCATCTATGGTTCCCTCAGTTTGCTCATAGCGTTTTCTTATGAACATCCTTTTTTCCTGAGAAAGCTGACGCGGATAGAGTAAAAAATCAATATAAAACCTGATCCCTTTCTCACTCGGAACCCTCCCAGCAGATAAATGAGGCTGAGCGAGATACCCCTGATCCATGAGTTCAGCCATAGTACCCCTTACTGTAGCAGGACTCCACGGCAGATCATAACCCTCGACAAGCGCGTAAGAACCTACCGGCTCTTCTGTCTTTATATAGTAGTCTATAACCAGACGAAGAATCTGCTTTCCTCTTTCTGAGAGCTTGGCTGTATTCATATGAGTTATATCTACACAAAATATAATAATCACACAATGAATTGTCAACGCAATGTACTGGTTCAGGGGAAATGAGACAAAACAGAGGGGTCACGAGTACGAATAATGCCATTGTCTTTGAGAAATTGCAATGGTGTCCTGTAGCCTAGTGCCTGATGGGGTCTAATACAATTATATATG
>Ga0209810_1000502_pt1 | contig 85512 bp, 84 predicted proteins | sample Coa_R1_7_FD_187159 | JGI IMG/M metagenome (GOLD analysis project Ga0209810, IMG submission 187159) | Surface soil microbial communities from Centralia Pennsylvania, which are recovering from an underground coalmine fire - Coalmine... | ecosystem: Environmental > Terrestrial > Soil > Unclassified... | reverse complement strand
CACTCCGCCCAGGCCGCTATCGCGCTGATCATGCTGACCGTCGGGCCGATCACCCATGTGCTACCCCACGAGCGGGCCTTCCCTCGGGACGGCTAGAAGACCCACACTCACGCCAGGAGCCCCCAAAAAGGACGCCGCCGTCGTCATCGGATGCGGCCCAGTCGGACTCGCCGTCATATGCATGCTCAAAGCCGCCGGCGTCTCCACCGTGGTCGCCAGCGACTTCTCCCCCCGACGGCGGGCGCTGGCCAGCACCTGCGGGGCCGACACGGTCGTCGACCCCGGCGAGGGCTCCCCGTTCGCTGCCCTGTCCGGCCGTGGGTATGCCACCTCGATGACCGCCGGCGCCCTGGCCGGTCTCGCAGGCATGAAGAAGCTCCGCCAGCTCCCCGTGCCCTGGGACGCCACCCTGCGCCTTCTCGACACCGTCGGTGTCACCCGGCCCAAGCGGCCCGTCATCTTCGAGTGTGTAGGCGTCCCCGGTGTCATCGAATCCATCATGACCACCGCCCCGATCGGCTCACGGGTGGTCGTAGCCGGAGTGTGCATGGAACCCGACACCATCCGACCGGCGGTGGCCATCAATAAAGAGCTCGACCTGCGCTTCGTGGTCGGCTACACCCCAGTCGAGTTCCACGACACCCTCCGCATGCTGGCCGATGGCAAAGTCAACGCCTCGCCCCTCGCCACCGGAACCGTCGGACTCGGCGGAGTCGAAACCGCCTTCGACGAGCTAGCCAGCCCGGGCGAGCACGCCAAGATCATCATCGACCCCCGACTCTCCGGAAGCGCCGTCTCACCCACCCGGACAGGCTGAACTGCCCCGACGACCACGGGCAGGAGGTACTGGTATATCTACACCACCCGGGCGGGCCGAAGAGCGGAAGGTAGCGTCAAGGACGCTCTCTGGCTGGGATGATGGCGGTGTTGGCGATGAAGCTGGTGCTTCTACATCCATTGCCCTTCGACGGGTCAATCTGGGCCTCGGAGTTGGGAGATCTAGCTCCGATGGTGACCCCGACCCTGTATCAGATGGGCGAGTCCATCGAGGAGTGGGCGTCCGGCGTCGCGGAGCTGATCGGATCCGGTCCTGTCGTGCTTGTCGGCAACTCTGTCGGCGGGTCCTGCGCAATCGAGGTTGCCAGGCTGGTCCCTGAACGGGTGGCACTGCTGGCTCTGATAGGTACCAAGCCAGGCCACCGACCAGAGCCGGCCTTGCGGGACGATGTCATTAGGACCCTCACGGAGCAGGGGACATCCGCTGCCTGGGAGCGATATTGGGCTCCGCTCTTCGCGCCGTCAGCCGACCCTGAAGTACTAGAAGGTGCTCGCGCCCTCGCCTGTAGCCAAGATGTCGAGGACCTAGTTCGCGGGACCCGCGTATTCCACAGTCGACCGGACCGCTCCCGATTCCTTGAGGGTTACGGGCAGCGAGTGGTGATCGTGAACGGCGAATACGATCGGCCTGAGCGAGCAGCTCAGTTAGCTGCCGATCATCCGCAGGTGGCTTTCCACGGTGTGCCGGGTGCTGGGCACTATGTACCCATCGAACGCCCTGCCCTCCTCACTGCCCTGCTCAGCGACTTTGTAAGCGCCCTCTAGCGACTATTCGAGCCGAGACGGCCCGAGACCTCGAGCAGGCGGCCCCGCGAAATGTAGCTGCCCGGTCGGGTCAGCAGAGGGATCCGGGGGCGGCGGCTGCGCCCGCGTCCACTCGATCGATTTCGCGTGCATCCTGGGGGGTGTGCGAATCGCCGTGGTCGGGGCTAGCGGGTTCATTGGAAGGGCGCTTACAACTGCACTTGTTGGGGAGGGCCACGAGGTCGTCGCGCTCTCCCGCCACATGCCGGACATCACCGGCGCTGAGGCGCGGGCGGTCGACGTAGCCGACGAAGCGGCAATGCGAGAGTGCTTGACAGGATGCGAAGTGGCTTTCTATCTGGTGCACTCGCTCCGCTCTGAGGGCTATCGGGTTCGCGATCATCGTTTGGCTGAAGGGTTTGGAAGTACGGCCGCGGCGGCCGGAGTCCGGCGGATCATCTACCTCGGCGGTCTCGGCCAGGACCCTGTGTCCGAGCATCTCGCGAGCCGACAGGAGGTTGGCATCGCACTGGCTAGCGGGCTGGTTCCCGTCGTCGAGTTGCGCGCAGCGGTCGTGCTCGGCGCCGGAAGCATCTCGTTCGAGATGCTGCGTTACCTCACCGAGCGACTTCCCTTCATGGTCTGCCCGCGCTGGGTCCGTACCGCGATTCAACCGATCGGTGTCGCCGATGTGATCCGCTATCTCATCGGAGCGATCGATGTCGACCCCGGCATCTACGAGATCGGCGGCGCTGAAGTCACCTCCTATCGGGAGATGATCAATGCGTTCGCCAAGGCACGCGGTCTTCGCCGGCGACGGATCGTCGACGTGCCACTCCTGACTCCCCGACTCTCCTCGTACTGGTTGGATCTGGTCACCCCCGTCGATCGCGGAGTCAGTCACGCCCTAGTGGAGAGTCTCGTGACGGAGGTCGTTGTCCATGATCGGGCGCGCACCGACGCGGCGTTTGGCATCGACCCGGTCGGTCTCGATGACGCCCTGTCGGCCGCTCTGGATAGCCAGGCGCGAGTGTTGGATCGAGATGTCCTGAGCCTTGGCAGCGGACTCCAGGACGGTGTGTACACGGTACGCGTGGCTCTGCCGTTCCCAGAGGAGGCATCCTCGTGCCTCGACGCGGATCTCGATCGGATCGGAGGGAGCTACGGCCGGTACGGGCTCCCTTTGGCTTGGCGGATTCGCGCCCTAATCGGCCGGGTGGCTGGCGAGCGTTGGGAACTCCGCTGCCCGCGTGCGGTGGTCGAAGGCGAGGAGGTCGACTGGTGGCTCGTCACGCGGCGTGAACCCGGCACACTCGTATTGCGGAGCATTCATTGGGCTCCGGGAGACGCCTGGCTCGCCTATCAATGCCGCGGCGGCGAACTCGTCCAGGTCGGCTCGTTCCGCCCAAAGGGTATCCCTGGCTTTCTCTACTGGACGGTGCTCCGTCCCCTACATCGATACGTGTTCAAGGCGCTGAACCGGCACAGAGCCGTGAGTGCCGCCTCCGCTTCTCGTCTCGATCCTCGTGGCGATCCCCATCCTTCAACCTGAGTTGGGCAAGGGCTGACCGCGACCTCTAGCCACCTCACCCAACGCCGACGCGGAGGCAACCAGCGGCAACGACGCTCACACCGGCTCCAGCGCCTGGTAGTGACCGCTCAACGTGGTCTGTCAGGTAACGTCTGGTCGGCGATCCTCGGGTCTTCCCCCAGGATTGCCGATTGGCCGCGGCACCGAGCGCTGCTCCTGCGGTCCCTATCGCTTCGGTGCCTCTCGGCCCCGCCTCTTCCTTGGAGCCCGTCTTGGAGGACCATCTACAACTGTTGACGCGCATGTTTGGCCCGTTGCACGTCGTAGCCGATCACACCTGGCCCGAGTGGCAAGAAGCCGCGGTCGTCGAGCTGCTCGACCAGGCCGGTACCAGGATGTTCGCCAAGCAGCATCGGGGCGCCGACCGGTATCGGCGGGAGCTGACCGCCTACCAGCGCTGGGTACCCGCCCTGGGGGCCCGAGCGCCGCGGGTCTTGGCGTCCCATGACGCCGCCCAGCTTCTCGTCGTCTCCGCTGTGCCCGGCGCCCCTCCACGGAATTGGCGCGATTCGGAGGTGCTGGTCCAGGCCGGGCGGGCGCTGGCGACCCTCCACGCCGCAGAAGACTTAGGGAGGTTGGAGGACGTCGTCCCGGCCAAGCAGGCTGAGCTGGACTACTGGCTTCGGCGGGGCCCGGGACTCGTGGACCGGCCTATGGTCGACCGGCTGCGCTGCCTGCTCGCCAGTCTGGAACCTTGTCCCGCACCGGACCTGGTGCCCTGCCATGGCGACTTCAGCCCACGGAACTGGCTGGTCGACCACGGAAGGCTCGGGGTCATCGACTTCGGCGAGGCCGGTCCCGGGGCCTGGGTGACTGATCTGGGCCGCGTCCTTTTCGGCTGGCGCCTGCCCCCCGACGGTGTCGAGCCTCTACTCGACGGCTACGGTCGCCGGCCCACCGACGACGAGCTGGCGCTGCTTAGGGCGACCTACGCCGCCTCCATACCAGGCCACATTGTCTGGGCCCGAGAGCACCGCAACAACAAGTTCGAGGCCTCCAGCCGACAGTTGCTCGACTCGATCCTCGCCGGCGAGTTCGGCTGACACCAACCTCTGCGCATACCGGACCTGCAATCGTCTCTGCGCATCTCGGCGCTGGGGGAGGTTTACCGGGATTCCGGTCAGGTGGCCTAATCTCCCGAATGGTGTCGGACCGGATCACATGCAGCTTCTGTCACAAGGACCGGGACCAGGTACGCAAGCTCATTGCTGGGCCAGGAGCCGTCCACATCTGCAACGAGTGCGTTGACCTGTGCGTCGAAATCATGCGAGTCGAGGGCGTCTACGAGCCGGAGACACCGCCAGCCCGGTGATGCACCCCCGGAAGTGACCAGCTGAAAGCCATTCGATCCCCACCGGATCCCTCGACCCAGCTCGTCGCCAGCGATCGGTAGTACTCGGAGAGCGCCTCCCGCAGAATCGACCTGGCTCTATCGGCCCTGATCTCCGTCTCAAGCTTGCGAATGAGAGGGACCAGCACCACAGCCTGGGCCTTTACCTGGGTCCGCCGTTCTATCTGACGCCCACAGGATGATGGTCTCCAGTTGATCCACGGTCCTACATGCCCCAGATTGTCTGCTCCTTGCTCGTTTGGCCAAGGCTTGGTGCCGCCCATACCGCTCTTCCCGGCTCCGCCAGGAAGTCAGGCTTCGCCAGGCAGTCGGGTTCGGCATTTTGATTGCTACTCACCCTCACGGGCCTCACTGGCGTCGCTTCCACCGAGCCCGTCTCCGGATCCGGGCTGAGCCGGAGGGACCGGTGGTTCCGACGGCGGCGGAGGCTGCGACTCGGAAGAGTAGGGATCCTCTACGAGAAGCAGGTCATTCACCACAACGACTACCTGCCCGTTCTCGCCCCTACCAAGCCAGGTCGGGTACGAGCCGTCCCCCCAACCTGATCTGAAGATCGTGATTCTCGGCGAGCCCGGGGTTGGGCGAGCCACGACCGCCTCAAGTGGCGCGTCGAGCAAAGCCCTCGATAAGTCATCGTCCAGCATGCCGGCGTCGGCTGCGAACTGCGCTGTAGCAGCGGCTTGTCCCTCTGGACTGCCAAGCATCCCAACCCCAGCATCGACCCCGTAGCCGAAGAACTCGCCGGTCCCTAGGGTGGTGAGGTCCTGTCCAGCTGTGACGGCCATCTCCCACCCGATGATGCGGGCATTATCGGACCTCAGAAGGATCGCCGCGGCATTCCGTTCGTGATCCGGACCGACGTGCGACCTGGCTATGACGGCTTCGTACTCGCCGGGCGCGAGGACCGTTGTGAAGGGCGGCACATGTGCCTCAGCCACATAGGGATCGCAAGCCACCAGCTGACCATCGGGCAACTCCACGGGCCATAAGCGTTCAAGACGCGTCGGCCAGCCCTGGGGACTCTTGTCAGGGGGGGCGTGGACCAACACCCCCCGACAGAGAGCCTCGTAGAACCAGGCCGGTCGCTTAACGCGCCATGGGTCATCAGGGCTCGTCTCAACGTGTTGCTCTGGAAGGCCAGGAATCATTCCTCTGGCATACCACCGCCTGGCATATAGGAGGGCGAACCGATAAGTGGCTGCGTCCTCGTGGCCCTTCGCCGCCGAAGATCGGCCGAAGGATATTGGGCGTTGTACTCGCCAATCAGACGACGTCGCGTTGGCGGATCACGGTCTCGCTGCGCGGCGTAACAGTCGCGGCACCCACGGTCGGTGTCGTGCGGTGAAAGCCGCCCCACGTGCTCCAGAACACCAACGACAGCAGGAAGCCGACTCCACCGACAACCATCAGGATGATCCCTATGGTGTTGAGGTTGAACCCGTGTGTGTTCTTCACGTTGATGGCGAAGCTCAAGATGGCGCCAATGGCCACCACGATGAGGCTCGGGATTATTCCCATTGTGTTCCTTTCTCTTCCTCCGTGCTTCCTGGACGCGCTGTGCGTCCCGGGTGGTGCGGTGCCTGGGAAAAGCCGCGCCGAGGAGGTGAGCGTGGTGAGGGTCACTCGGGAACCTCCCTGGTCGAAGAGCGCAGCTGATGCGCTACCAGGGTCCGGAGCAACGCTCCCGGAGCCTGCCGCTGGCTGACGGCAGAATCCAACACGGTACGGGTATCGGACCCGTGTCAACACCAACCATACGCCGGATGGCCCGACACAGCAATCGGTGACCTTCTCCGCGCGCCTCGGCGAGCTCCCGAGCCTGGCGCCAGCCTCGAGTATCCGGTCGGCGCAAGTCGCCCGGAACGGAGAACTCTCTACCCAGTGTCGGCATCAGGGTGTACCGTTGAAGCGTCACGTCTCTGGTGACGTCACCCCGGACCCCGGTGGCTGCCCATTTGGCCGCGCAAGGGAGAGTCAGGTGGTGTTGCGCAAGAGAGCCAGAGGTGCCCTCCGGGAAGCACGAACGCGTCGTTCTCGACGCCCGGTTCTACCCTCGGGTTGGGCCGCCCTCGAGGGTCCGCACCTGCTCCGATTCGATCCGACCCTGTGCACCGCAGCGGAGGCGTGTGCCGACTCGGAGCTTCAGCCGGGGCAGACGGACGACCAGCGATGATCCTCGATCAGGTCCCCCCAGCCCACACGACACCCGATTGCCGAGTCACGCCTGGAACCTATGACGGGGTGGCCGTCCTGCACATCCAAGGCGAACTGGTGGCAGGCTCGGTCGGAGCTCTAAGGGCCCAGCTCGCCGGTACCCTGGGATCCTCAAGAGTGCTACTGGAGCTGTCCGGCGTCACGTGGCTCGACTCTGTCGGGCTCGGGGCCCTGATCGGGGCAGTGCGTACTATCCACGAGGCGGGCGGCCGGGTGGCGTTGGCCGGCGCCCGTACTGCGATTGACACACTCCTGCGCTCCGCCGGCATCGACCGCCTCGTTGTTCTCGCCGGGTCGGCGGAGGCCGCCTACCACTCGCTGGCGGACCCCGAGCCGCTGAGGCGTTCTGTTCCCGCCTAGACCGCACGGCGCGCCGCCCGCGGACTTCCTCCTAAGAGCGCACCCTCTGGGGTAGAGGAATGATGTGACCGTCACCTCCACCGCCAATACCGCCGCTCCGCCCCCCGGGCCCGACCTGGATCTACTCGACGGGTGGTGGAGAGCGGCCAACTACCTGTCGGTAGGCCAGATCTATCTCATGGACAACCCTCTGCTCAGGGAGAGCCTCGAGCCGACCCACGTGAAGCCGCGGCTGCTCGGGCACTGGGGCACTACACCCGGGCTCAATTTCGTCTACGCCCACCTGAACCGGGTGATCGCCGCCCGCGACCTCAACATGATCTACGTGTTCGGGCCCGGCCACGGCGGACCGGCGGCAGTGGCCAACGCCTACCTCGAGGGGACCTACGGCGAGACCTACTCGCACGTCACCCGCGACGAGGCCGGGCTGCGCCACCTGTTCCGCCAGTTCTCGTTCCCGGGGGGTATCCCTTCGCACGTCGCCCCCGAGACGCCGGGCTCCATCCACGAGGGCGGCGAGCTCGGCTATGCGCTAGCCCACGCCTACGGCGCCGTGCTCGACAACCCGGATCTCCTGGTGGCCTGTGTCGTGGGTGACGGCGAGGCGGAGACGGGGCCGCTGGCCACCGGTTGGCACTCCAACAAGTTCGTCAATCCGGTCACTGACGGCGCCGTGCTGCCGATCCTCCACCTGAACGGGTACAAGATCGCCAATCCCACCGTCCTGGCTCGGATCGGGGACGACGAGCTGACCTCCCTCCTCGAGGGTTACGGGCACACGGTCCACTGGGTGTCCGGATCGGAGCCGACCGAGATGCACCAGGCCATGGCGGCGACCTTGGACTCGGTCCTCGACCACATCGCCGCCTTTCAGGCCGCCGCCCGCGGCGGCCGCCACGTTGCCCGTCCGCGATGGCCGATGATCGTGTTGAGGACGCCCAAAGGTTGGACCGGGCCCAAGGAGGTGGACGGGCTGCCCAGCGAAGGCACCTGGCGGTCCCATCAGGTGCCCTTGACGGAGGTCCGTACCAACCCGGAGCACCTGCAGGCCCTCGAGGAATGGATGCGCAGCTACCGGCCCGACGAGCTGTTCGACGACGCCGGCAGGCTGAGAGAGGACATCGGCGCGCTGGCCCCGTCCGGGCACCGACGCATGAGTGCCAATCCCCATGCCAACGGGGGCCTTCTTCTGCGCGATCTCGACCTGCCTGACTTCCGGACCTACGCCGTGCCGGTCCACCGTCCGGCCACCACCTTCAGCGAGGCGACTCGGGTGCTCGGGGCCTACCTCCGCGACGTCATCCGGGCGAACCCTCGGACGTTCAGGATCTTCGGGCCGGACGAGACGGCATCCAACCGCCTCCAGGCCGTGTTCGAGGCGACCGAGCGGCAGTGGGAGGCCGAGACCCTTCCCACCGACGATCACCTCGCTCAAGAAGGACGGGTCATGGAGGTCCTCTCCGAGCACCAGTGCCAGGGGTGGCTGGAGGGCTATCTGCTCACCGGGCGTCATGGCCTCTTCAACTGTTACGAGGCGTTCATCCACATCGTCGACTCGATGTTCAACCAGCACGCCAAGTGGCTCAAGACCACCCGCCGGATCCCGTGGCGCCGCCCCTTGGCCTCGCTGAACTACCTGCTGTCGTCTCACGTGTGGCGCCAGGACCACAACGGCTTCTCCCATCAGGACCCCGGTTTCATCGACCACGTGGTCAACAAGAAGGCCGAGATCATCCGGGTCTACCTTCCCCCCGACGCCAACTGCCTGTTGTCAGTCGCCGACCACTGCCTGCGCAGCCGCCATTACGTCAACGTGATCGTGGCCGGCAAGCAACCCGCCCTCGACTACCTGTCGATGGAGGACGCCACCCTCCATTGCACGCGGGGCCTCGGCATCTGGGAGTGGGCCTCCAACGCGGACGGAGATCCCCAGGTGGTGATGGCCTGTTGTGGGGACATCCCCACCCTCGAGACCCTCGCAGCCGTCGACATCCTGCGGAGCGAGCTGCCAGATCTCCGGGTGAGGGTGGTCAACGTGGTGGACCTGATGCGCCTCCAGCCGGAGAGCGAGCATCCTCACGGGCTGTCGGACACCGAGTTCGACACCATGTTCACCCGTGACCGCCCCGTCATCTTCGCCTACCACGGCTACCCGTGGCTGATCCATCGGCTCACCTACCGACGGACGAACCACGACAACATCCACGTGCGGGGCTACAAGGAGGAAGGGACCACGACCACGCCGTTCGACATGGTGATGCTCAACGACCTCGACCGCTATCACCTGGTCATGGATGTGATCGACCGGGTCCCGGGCCTGGGTTCCCACAGTGCCCGGTTGCGCCAGCGGATGGTGGACGCTCGGGTTCGGGCCCGCACCTACACCCGCGACTTCGGCGAGGACATGCCGGAGGTGCGGGGCTGGACCTGGTCCCACTAGGCGACTCCGGTGCGCATCCTGGTCGTGAACGCCGGATCTTCCACTTTGAAGCTGGCCGTGCTCGATCAGGACGAGCTGGTCCTGACCGAGACTCTCCCCGCTGGTGAGGCCACCGACCTCACCGGCCTGGAGAGGGTGATATCGCGGGTTGGCCCGCTCGACGGTGTCGGACACCGCATCGTGCACGGAGGAAGTGAATTCACCGGTCCGGTCCTCATCGACCGGGACGTCCGTCGGCGTATCGAGGAGTTGGCTGATCTGGCGCCCCTGCATCAACCCAAGTCCCTCCGCGCCCTGGACGCCACAGTCAGCCTGCTTCCGGACGTGCCTGCGGTCGCCAGCTTCGACACCGCCTTCCACGCGGGTATGCCGCGGGAGGCGGCGACCTATGCCCTGCCGGCCGAGTGGCGCCGTCGCTGGGCGCTCCGGCGCTACGGCTTCCACGGTCTTTCCCATGCCTACGCGTCACGGCGGGCAGCCGAGCTGGTCTCCCGTCCGGTCGAGGAGCTGCGGGTGGTGACGTGCCACCTCGGCGCCGGGGCGTCGGTCGCCGCGGTCCTCCGGGGGTCCTCGGTGGACACCACCATGGGCTTCACACCGCTGGAGGGGCTGGTGATGGCGACGCGGTCCGGCACCGTCGACCCCGGGCTGCTCCTGTGGCTGGAGGAGCATGCTGGCCTGTCCCCGGGTGAGCTGGCCGACGCCCTGGAGCACCGGTCGGGACTGCTGGGACTGGCCGGCACCTCCGATCTCGAGAGGGTGCTCGAGGGCGAGGCCGCTGGCAATCAGGACGCAGTCCTGGCCGTCGGGGTGTACCTGCACCGGCTGATCGCGGCGATCGCTGCCATGGCGGCGGCCATGGACGGCCTCGACGTTCTGGTGTTCACCGGAGGGGTGGGAGAGAACTCGGCGCCAATCCGGGCCCGGACCGCCTCCCGTCTCGGCCACCTCGGGATACAGGTGGATTCGGCGCTCAACAGCCAGGAGGGGGACGACCGCGACGTGAGTGCCCCCGCCAGCCCGGGTCGGACCGTGGTGGTCCGAGCCCGCGAAGACCGCCAGATTGCCGCCGAGGTGAGGAGCGTGCTGGGACGAGGCAGGTGACCAACGGCCCTGGCCCGGCCAGGGCGGCTGACCGAGGCTGGGGGCGACAGGAGGTCGGCCATGGATCGCGAGACGAGACACGAGTTGGCTCAGCTACTAGCCGGTCTGACGGAGGCGTTGGACGACGTGCGTATCGCGCCCAGCGACGATGAGGAGCTGGCCGCCTGGCGGAAGGTCCAGACCTACAGCTGGCGTCTGAACCAGTTGATGCCGGGGTTGACCGAGGCTCGGCTGGTCAGCTGAGCGGAGAAGTCAAGGCTCCTCCGGCGGCCGTTGAGCCAGGTCACAGGCGAACTCGGTGGATTGGCGATACGGCCCGTCGTCGGCTGCCTGGCGCAACCTGGTCCGCAGGTCCGCTTCGAACTCGGTTACCCGATCGCCGATGACGGCACGGGGCAGGGCCGATGAGGAGTACACGAAGCCCGCCAGGCTTTCGAGCGTCCAGTCGCGCTCGACGGCGGCGCTGAAACGACCGACGGGCTCGAAGCCCGCCTGCTTGAGCACCTCGAGGTCCGGCCTCGAGGTGCGAGCCTGATGCCATCCGGTGGGGACTCTGTCTCCTGCTCCGAGCCGTTCCACCCAGAGCTCGACGGTCTCCGCCAGCGCCCGCTGCCACGGAGTGGCCTCCTCGGTTGGAGACCCACCCCACAGCAGGGCGATGAACCCGCCGGGGACCAGCCACGCGAAGGCCTTGCCGGCGATCAGGCCCCGGGGGAGACGGTGGAACGCGTTGCCGAGAGTCACCAGCTGGAACGCCCTCGAGGGGGCTATGAGGTCTTCGGCGCGGGACAACAGCCAGCAGATGTGGCCGACGGCCAGGGTCCTCGCTTTCGAGGCGCCGACCCGGATCATGTCCGGCTCCTGGTCGACGGCCCACACCTCGTCGAAGTGCCCGGAGAGGGCGAAGGCGATCTGGCCCGTCCCGCACGCCAGGTCCAACAGCCGGCCACCGCCGCTCAGGCTGGCCCTCTCGACCAGCTCGCGGATCAGGGGTTGGGGGTAGGGCGGCCGAAACCGTTCGTAGTCATCACCCGTTCCGATGTACAGGTCTGACCGGAAGACGGGGTCGGGTCCTACCCGGTCCGCGGCCGAGAAGAGCGAGCCCGGGTCGTGGTTCGCCGAGCTCACGGCCCGGGCCGGGCTGGGGCCGTCAGGGCGCCGGAGTCGACGATGGCTTTCGACAGGGGGCGCACGAGCTGGCGCAACCGTTGGCAGGCTTCCTCTCCGATGGCCGAGTAGGGCCGGACGGAGAGGAGGTCAGTGCCGTCCTCCACCTGCTGACGGTGGGCCCTCCCCGCGGCGGTAAGGCGAAGCTCCGGCCCCGGCTCGATCCAGCCCCTCGCCCGCACCGACTCCACGCCGGCGTCCCAGTTGTCGTCGTCCCAGCCCCGGGTCGAGCGCAGGACGGCCGCCGGCACCTCTCCGGTGGCGGCGTGCACGACGAGAGCCTCGACGCCCGACAGTCCGGCGCCCAGCAACAGTGAGACGTGGGCATCGCCCCGGTACTCACGCAGCAGGGTCTGGGCATGCCACAGCACGAGGTGGGGCTGGTCGGGCCAGCCGAGCCCAGCGTGGGCGGCGAAGAGGGGCCGCCCCTCCCGGTCGTCGGCGGCGACCTCGGCCGCGGTCCGGGCGAGCTCGGCCGCTTCCGCCATCTCGTCGGAGTCGACCGCCGGGCCCAGGAGGCGGCGCAGCGCCCGGTCGGCGGCTTGGAGTCGGGCTCCGGTGATGACCTCGGGCGCGGCCCGGTCCCACGCCTCGGGGATGGCCGCTTCCACGAGGGCGGGGTTGAAGTTGAAGAAGGTGGCGACGACGACGCCAGCCGCAACCGGCCCCATGGCCGCCGCCCGCGAGGCGAAGTAACCCATGTGCGGTTCGAGTCCGGCTGCCGCGTACTCCTCGGCCGCTTCGGGAACGAAATAGATCATCCCGTGAAGGGGCTCGGCCGTCCTCCACGTCTTGCGGGCCAGCTCTGGCGTCATGGGCCGAAACTACGGCATCAGGCCTGGAGTAGCTCCTTGAAGACCCCGGCGAGGGCCTGGATCTCCGCCCGCAGCTTGCCCGGGTCGGGGCCCGCTCCCAGGAGGAGCCGTGACGCGCTCGGCATCACCCGGTCGGGGCACGAGCTGAAGACCTGGGCGACGTCGGACGGGGTGGCGCCCTGAGCGCCGATACCGGGGGCGAGGAAAAGGGCGTTGGCCCCGACGAGGTCGAGCTCCGGACTCATATGGTTCGGGCCGATGACCGCCCCGATCGGTCCGACCCGGCCGGGGCGCAACTGGGCGTTCCGGCTGCCGATCTCCTGCAGCAGGGCCGACTCCACCGTCTGACCCGACTCGTCGCGGGCTGCCTGCACCCGGCGGCCTTCCGGGTTGGAGGAGCGGACGACCACGAGCAGGCAGCTGCCGGAGCGGTCCGCCCGTTCGACGAAGGCGTCCATGGCGCCCAGGCCGAGGTAGGGGCTGACGGTCAGCGCGTCGGCGGTCATCGGCGCGTCGGGCCCGAGATAGGCCTCGGCGTAAGCGTCGTTGGTCGAACCGACGTCTCCCCGCTTCGCATCCAGGATGACCAACAGCCCGGCCTGGCGGGCTTCGTTGGCGAGCCGGGCGAGGGTACGGACCCCTCGCCAGCCGTGCCGTTCGTAGAAGGCGGACTGCGGCTTGACCAGCCCGATGGCCCCTGCCGCCGCCTCGATGGCCAGGTCGACGAACCGGTCCAGCCCGTCGGCGGTGTCTCCCAGCCCCCAGGATTCGAGCAGGCGGCCGGAGGGGTCCAGGCCCCAGACGAGCGGCCCGAAGGCGGAGCGGACCTGAGCGAAGCGGTCGGCGAAGGGCTCGGTCACGCGATCAGTCTGGCCCATCGACGGACGGCGAGCCGGCCACCCCGGCTCCCCGCACCAGGCCTGATAGGCCGGCCCTATCGCCGCCAGAGCCAGCGGATGTTGGACCTCCCCGTTCCCCAGCCGTACGGTGCCCTCAGCAACGGCGAAGGGGTTGCCATGGCTGGGGACGACAGGACGGCTCGATCCGCGGGGCCTCCGACAGGGAGGATCCGTCGGACGGCCCCCGTCGCCCGGCTGGCGGCCCGCACCGCCGCCGGCAAGGTCGTCGCCGCCGTCCGTCGGCGCACCGGTGGTGACATGTCCGAGTTCCACGCCCGCTCAGCGGAGCGGTACGCCGAGCTGCTGGGGCAGTCCAAGGGTGCCTTGATGAAGGCCGGGCAGATGCTTTCCTTCGTCGGCGCCGCCTTCCCCGAAGAGCAACGCCAGGTGTTCCAGTCGGCGCTGCGCGGCCTGCAGGCCGATGCGCCTCCGATGGCCTACCCGGTGGCAGCCGCCATGTTCGAGGCCGAGCTCGGACGCCGACCCGAGCAGGTCTTCGCCGAGTTTGGCGAGGCGCCGGTCGCGGCCGCGTCGATCGGCCAGGTCCACGAGGCCCGCCTGCCGGACGGGCGTCGTGTGGCGGTGAAGATCCAGTACCCGGGCGCCGCCGACGCCATCCGGGCCGATCTCGACAACCTGGAGCTCCTGGCGACGGTGGTCGGCGCCGCTCGCACGCTGGTGCCCGGCCTGTCGCGGATGGACACCCGAGCCGTGGCCGAGGAGATCGCCGGTCGGATCGATGAGGAGCTGGACTACCGCAAGGAGGCGGAGAACCAGGGCGCCTTCGCCCGGGCCTACCGGGGCCACCCGTTCATCCACGTGCCCGAGGTCGTCCCGGAGCTTTCCACCGACCGCGTCCTCACCCAGCAGTTCGTGGACGGCTGGCGGTGGTCGGACGCTCTCTCGGCCGACCAGGCGCTGCGAGACCGATGGGGCGAGGTCATCTTCCGGTTCGCCATCGGCACCCTGCGTCGACACGGCCTGTTCAACGCCGATCCCCACCCGGGCAACTACCTCTTCCATCCGGACGGAACCGTGACCTTCGTCGACTTCGGCTGCGTCAAGAGATTCGCCCGACACCAGATCGAGCTGATTCAGGACATCGTCCGCGCCGCCGTCAAGGACGACGGCGACACTCTGCACGCCAAGTTCGTCGAGGTCGGCATGCTGCCCGCCACGGGAGGGCCGTCTCCCGACGAGGTCCTGGCCTGGTACGCCGACGGGTTCGAGATGTTCCGGGGCCGGCAGCCCTACACCCTTACCCCCGAGGCGGTCGCCGCCTTCCAGACCCAGGAGATGGACCTGACCGGTCCCCACGCCCGGGTCCTCCGGTCATTGAACCCGCCTCCCGACTTCGTCTTCCTCGCCCGCATCGATCTGGGCATGTTGTCGGTGCTCGCCGAGCTGAGGGCCACCGGTTGGTGGGAGGCCATACGCGCCGAGCTCGACGACGGAGCCGACCCGGTCACTGAGCTCGGCCGAGCCGAGGCGGTCTTCCGCGCTGGCCAGGCCCCAGACCTGCTCAGGCCGGCCTGAGTCCAGGACCGCCGCCAGAGCGGGGCCGGGTTAGCTTCGGCCCCCGATGCTGGTCCTGCTGACGGACGTCGCCCACGACCGCTTCTGGCCCCTGGTGGCGCGCCCGGGCGTCGAGCCCCTCATCATGGACCGGGGCGCCCAGCTCGTCTTGGCCGACGGCAGCCGGGTGGAGCGTGAGCGAGCCGACGCCGAGGTGGCGTGGGGGACGTCGGATCTCTTCGGCGATGGGGCGCCGCTTCGGCCGTTCCTGGGCATGGTCCGCCGGGCTCCGTCGCTGCGATGGTTCCAGTCGCCCGCCGCCGGCTTCGATGAGCCCTTCTTCGCCGACCTGGTTCGCCGGGGCGTCCTGGTCACCAACGCCCACGTCAACGGCATCCCGATCGCCGAGTTCGTGCTGCGGGCGGTGCTCGACCACTTCCAGGCCGCCCATCTGTGGCGGGCGGCCGAGAGCGGCCACCAGTGGAAGCTGCACGACTACCGCGAGGTGGCCGGCACCACCTGGCTGGTGATCGGGCTGGGGTCGATCGGAGGCGGGGTCGCCCGGCGGGCTGCGGCCTTCGGGGCCAGGGTCATCGGCTGCCGCCGGCACCCCCGACCTGACGACCCGACCGATCGGACCGTCACCCTCGACGAGCTGCCCGAGGTCATCGGGGAGGCCGACGTCGTCATCCTCTGCGCCCCGGCGACCTCCGAGACAAGAGGCATCGTCGGCGAGGAGTTCCTGCGGCACATGAAGCCGGCGTCGTTGATCGTGAACGTCGCCCGGGGCAGCCTGGTCGACGAGGACGCCCTCCTGCGGGCCCTCGACCGGGGCCGGCCGGCGCACGCCATTCTCGACGTCTTCGCCTCCGAGCCCTTGCCGGCCGACCACCCCTTCTGGGACCACCCCGCCGTCACGGTCACCCCGCACAATGCCGCCGGGGGCACCGGCCGCTACCGGCGCCAGGCGGAGCTGTTCGCGGCCAATCTCGACCGGTACCTGGGCGGCCAGGACCTGCTCAACGATGTAAGCCAGGTCATCCGCGACGTGGCCGGGCCCTGAGCCACCCGGGCCAGCCCGCTCCGTAGAGCTCCGTAGACTCGGGCGTCGGGCGACTCAAGGGGCTGAGATGTCGGTAACCGTCCATGACCTGGATCTTCCCGAGGTCGATGTGGTCGACCTGGACCGCCAGAGGGCGCTGGGCGCCCTGCAGGAGGTCCAGCGTCAGCACTGGCTGGCCCGCACCCCGATGGGTTACGCGGTGACGCGTCACGAGGACGCCACCGCCATCCTGCGCGAGCGGCGGTTCCACTCCGGGCTCTCGATGCTGGGTGAGCTGTCGGGACTTCCCGAGTCCGACTTCCTGTCGCGTCGCCGCGAGTCGATCCTCGCCATGGAGGGCGAGCCCCACAGCCGGCTGCGCCGTCTGGTGGCGAGCGCCTTCACCCCCCGAGCGGCCGATCGGCTCCGCCCGTTCATCCGCGAGGTGATCAACGGTCTGGTCGACGACGTCGCCCCGCGAGGACGCTGCGACGTGGTGTCCGACATCTGCGAGCCGTATCCGATCCCCATCATCTGCGAGCTGCTAGGCGCGCCCAAGGAAGATTGGAAGCTGTTCTCGCGATGGGCGACCGACATCTTCCGCATCTTCAACAATGATCTGGCCCACGATCTGCCCATGATCGAAGCCGCCAGCGCCGAGCTGGACTCATACGTGGCGGCGATGATCGAGCAGCGTCGAACCAGCCCGGCCGACGACCTGTTGAGCGCCCTCATCGCCGCCGAGGAGGCGGGGGACCGTCTGACCTCCGACGAGCTGGTGATGATGGCCGAGGCGGTGCTGATGGCCGGCACCGACACCACCCGGAACCAGCTGGCCTGCAGCGTGGCTCTGCTGGTCGAGCGACCCGACCAGTGGCGGCTGCTGTCCGAGCGCCCCGAGCTGGCGCCCCGGGCGGTGGAGGAGACGATGCGGTATCTGGGCGCCGTGCGAGGCACGCTGCGCTTCGCCTCGGAGGACATCGAGTACCGGGGTGTCGTGTTCCCCAAGGGAACGTTGGTGAGCGTGGCGCTGGCTGCCGCCAACCGCGACCCCGGCGTCTTCGCCGACCCCGACCGCCTCGACATCACCCGCGAGTCCAAGGCGCCTCAGATGACCTTCGGCTCTGGTGTCCACTACTGCCTCGGCGCGTCCCTGGCCCGGGCTGAGCTGCAGGAGGCGCTCCCGGTCCTGGCCAGTCGGCTGCCCGACGCCCGCTTCGACGGGGCGGTCGAGTGGAAGCCGGACACCTTCGGCATCTGGGGACCCAGCCGGCTGCCGGTCGCCTTCGGTTAGCCCCGGCAGCCCCCGGTAGCCGCGGCCACGACCCAAGGACCTTCCGCTTGGGTCCAAAGACCCTAGAAGCCGCGGGCGGCAACGGCCGATGATGGGTCGACCAGGAGGTTTGCATGACAGAGGTTGTGTCCGCCGCGGCCGAGCCCCTCCCGCTCGACCAGGGACTCGAGGTGCTGACAACCCAGCAGTGCCTGGCCCGTCTGGCCGGCGCCCGCCTGGGGCGGGTCGGGGTGACGATGGGCGCCCTCCCTGCCATCTTCCCCGTGAACTACGTGCTGCGCGACGGAGCCTTGTACTTCAGAACGGGAGAGGGTTCGAAGCTCACCGCCGCGCTGAACAGCGCCGTGGTGGCGTTCGAAATCGACGAGGCGGACGGCATCGAGCACAGCGGTTGGAGCGTCCTGGTCGTGGGCCGATCCGAGCTGGTGGATTCCCACGAGCTGGAGAGCCTCGGGCCCCTGCGAGTGGCGCCGTGGCCCGGTGGCGAGCGCACCCACGTCGTGCGCATCGTGCCCCAGCACATCTCGGGCCGGCGTATCTCTCACGGCCGTACCTAGCCGGCGACCCTCGGGTCGGCGTCACGAAAGGGAACTCGAATGCCCTACCAGTTCAGTGAGCAGGGCCTGGCCATCCAGGACACGGTCAGGCGGTTCATGGACGACCAGGTCTACCCCAATGAGGAGCGTTACTACGCCGAGCTCGCCGGACTGGGACCGGACGGCTATCCGCCGGTCCTCGACAAGTTGAAGGCCGCCGCCCTCGAACGTGGTTTGTGGAACCTCTTCCTGCCCCACCTCTCTCCGGATCACCCCGGCACGCCCCTCTCGAACCTGGATTACGCCCCGGTGTCAGAGATGCTCGGAAAGGTCGCCTTCGCCTCCGAGGTGCTGAACTGCGCCGCTCCCGACACCGGCAACATGGAGATCCTGAACCTCTATGCCACCCCGGTCGTCAAGGAGAGGTGGCTCCTGCCACTGCTCGAAGGCGACATCCGGAGTGCCTTCTCGATGACCGAGCCCGACGTCGCCTCCTCGGACGCCACCAACATCGGCTTGACGATCGAGCGCGACGGCGACCACTACGTGCTCAACGGACGCAAGTGGTTCAGCTCCGGCGCCCGCTCCGCACGGTGCAAGGTCCTGATCGTCATGGGCAAGACGGACCCCGGCGCGCCACGCCACCTCCAGCAGTCGATGATCGTCGTCCCCAAGGAAACCCCCGGCGTCTCCCTCGGCCTCGACCCTCATGTCTTCGGATACGTCGATCGCGGTGGCCATCCCGAGGTCATCTACCGCGACGTCCGGGTGCCGGTCGACCACCTCCTGGGAGAGGAGGGCGGCGGATTCGCCATCTCCCAGGCCCGACTGGGACCGGGACGCATCCACCACTGCATGCGTTCCATCGGAGTGGCCGAGCGAGCCCTGGACCTGATGGTCACCCGGGCCCTCGAGCGTCACACCTTCGGAAGCAGCCTGGCCCACAAGGGGCTCATCCAGGACTGGATCGCCGAGGCCCGGATCGAGATCGACATGGCCCGCGAGTACGTCCTGCGCACCGCCCATCTGATGGACACGGTAGGCAACAAGTCGGCGGCCACCGAGATCGCCGGCATCAAGGTGGCCGTGCCCAACATGGCGCTGAAGGTGATCGACCGGGCCATCCAGGTCCACGGGGCGGCCGGGGTCACCCAGTTCTTCCCGCTGGCTCACATGTACGCCCACATGCGGACCCTGCGGCTGGCCGACGGCCCGGACGAAGTCCACAAGATGACGATCGCCCGGCGCGAGATCCTCAAGCGGCATCCCGGCTTTCGGATGAACCCAAGCTCCAACGGTGCGGTCTCCGCTGCTCGTAGCTAGGCTGACGTCTGGTAGCGCACCGCTGGCGACTGGATGGGGGGAGTTGCCGTGCCGCTGGAGATCGACCTGGGCCCGACCGCTTCCCGGTTTCGTGCCGAGCTGCGCGACTGGCTCGAGGCCAACGCCCCTGACGCCCCGACCTCGGAGGACCGCCGGGGGCTGGTGACCGACCCGGAATGGGCCCGCAGGCTGCAGGACGCCGGTTACCTGTGCGTGTCATGGCCCAAGGAGTTCGGCGGACGGGGCCTGACCGGCCTCGAGGTCGCCGTCATGAACGAGGAGTTCGCCCGAGCCAAGGTTCCCCGGGTGACCCGCGGCATGGGCGAGGGACTGGTCGGGCCCTCGATCATCGTGTGGGGCACGGACGAGCAAAAGGCCTACTTCCTGCCCCGCATCATCGACGGCACCGACGTTTACTGCCAGGGTTTCTCCGAGCCAGACGCCGGATCCGACCTCGCCGGTCTCCAGACTCGGGGGGTGGTGGACGGCGAGGAGGTGGTGATCAGCGGGCAGAAGGTGTGGACGTCCGGCGCCACCCGGGCCAACATCATGTTCTGTCTCTGTCGGACCGATCCCGACGCCCCCAAGCACCGCGGGATCTCCTATGTCCTCGTGCCCATGAAACGCGAGGACGGCGCATCCAACGGGTTCGACCTCAGCCCCATCAAGCAGATGACGGGCCTGGCCGGCTTCACCGCCACCTTCATCAACGAGGCCCGGGCGCCGTTGTTCAACGTCATCGGGGGGCTCAACAACGGCTGGCGGGTGGCCATGACCACCCTGGGCAACGAGCGGGGCGGCAACGCCACCACCCAGCACGTGCAGCACGCCCGCGACTTCTGGGCCTTCGTCGACAAGGTGCGCCAAATCGGCAAGGCCAACGATCCCGTGGTCCGACAACAGCTGGCGTGGGCCTATAGCCACGTCGAGATCATGAGATTCCAGGGGTTGCGACTGCTGTCGGCCCTGGCTGACCGACGCGATCCCGGGCCGTCCAGCTCCATCAACAAGATGTTCTGGTCGGAGTACCAGCGGCGCTTCGGCGAGATCATGATGGACACCATCGGCATGGCGTCGACGGTGACGGACGAGGACTACCGACTCGACCGGTGGCAGAGCATCTTCCTCACCTCGCGTTCCCACACCATCTGGGGGGGCACGGCCCAGGTCCAGCGCAACATCGCCGGGGAGCGGGTGCTCGGCCTGCCGAAGGAGCCGGGGATGGAATCGGATCGGGGCGAACCGGTCGGGTGACCTTGCAATCCGGCCGCTGACCGTGCCATTGTTCGGCCAGCGGTGACAGGTTGTCACTGTTCCGCTCGCTGGGGAGGTATCTGGGGGGATGACCGTTAGTCGGGGAAGCCGGCGGCTGGTCTCTGAACGTCGGTGACGACTTCCTATCGACAGCGACCCGGCGTCTCGCGGGCGGTAGCCCAGAAACGGCCGGCCCAACCGACGTCCGGTGGACGGGCGGCGCCGCCCCGTCGGCCCCTGCTGGCTCGGGCGCCCCGACGCCGGCGCTGGCGTCTGGTCACGGTCGTGGTGGTCGTGGTCCTCGCGGTCGGGGGGCTGGTGACCTGGCTGATCGGGCCCGGGTCGGGTGCAGCGGAGCCCGGCGTGGCGGTCCCCTTGCCGCACTTTGCCCCGGCCCCCTCCACGTACCACATCACCTACCGGGTGACGGCCTCGGGGGCTCCAGCGGGGATTGAGCAGCTCTGGGTGTCGAGGCCATTCGACAGCGTCGACGAACAGCTCAGCGCCCCCGGTGCCGTTCCCTACCTGGTCACCGTGGGCCGGGTCGGGGACCAGGTTCTGAGGTCCGGATCCTCGGACGGGGCGCTCTTCCACGTGGCCGCGACCCTGGCGCCCCACGACATCAGACTGGACGCCGTCATCGGGCCGGCCCTGCGCTCCGACCGGCTGCGGGTCGTCGGGGCCGCCACCGTCGCCGGCCGGCGCTGCCGGGTGTACCGGAGCGCGGCACCGTTGGGAGCGGGGCCCCTGACCCCCCTCACGCCCGGCAACACCTACGCCGACACCTGCGTGGATGACACCGGACTGATCCTCAGCGAGCGGGTGGTGAAGTCCGGTGACGTCGCCGACGAACGGGTCGCCGAGTCCGTGGAGATCGGCCCCGCCGCCCTTTCCGGCGCCGACTTCTCCATGACGGGCACCCCGACCGCCCCGAACCAGGGCGGGGGCTCCATCCACGCCCTCACCCTGGACAGCCGCCCGGCGAAGACGCCGTTCTGGGGCTTCACCCGCACCCCCGCCGGCTTCCAGCACACCGGCCGCTACGCGGTGGTGCCGGCGCAGCCCGACGCCTGGACCACCCCCTACTCGGGCCCCGCCAATGGGCTGGGAGTGCCCGGCTGGGTCGTCTCGGCCCTCGACGACACCTACGAGAGGGGTCCGGACGCGGTGGTAATCGACCAGGGTGCCACCCTGGACGGGTCGAAGTTCGCCCCCCCGGCCGGCGGCCAGCCCGTCTACCTCGGCCCCAGCCTGGGCGAAGGCCAGCTGGTCCTATCGGCGGCCGGCAGCGAGGTCGTGGCCGAACCGCAAGACGGCACCCGCTTCGTCCGGATCGTCGGCACCCTGCCGCCCGATCAGCTGCTCAGCCTGGCCCGGTCACTGACCCTGCAACCGCCCGGCACACTGGTCAGGGCGCCGGCCGGAAGCCAGGCCCCATGAACCAGCCGTCGCCGAACCAGCTGGCGGTGACCGGGGCGACCGGGCCGACCGGCCCGGGCGCCCCAGACCCGGAGCGCCAAGGGCGTCCGCCCCCTCGCCTGGACCGGCTGGTGACCGATGCCCGGGCCCGCCGGACCGCCAACTGGGTGGCCGCCGCCCTCCTCTTCTACTGGGTCGTCGACCGGTTGTGGCCGGCGCCGGCGGGGGTGCTGGTGAAGGGAGCCGTGATCGGGGGGCTCTACTCGCTGATCGCCCTCGGCATCGCCCTGGTTTACAGGGGCAACCGCATCATCAACTTCGCCCAGGGCGACCTCGGCGGCGCCCCGGCGTCGCTGGCCATCCTCCTCATCGCGGTGTCGGGCTGGCCGTACCTGCCGGCGATCGCGGTGGGGCTGGTGTCAGGCGTGGTGCTCGGCGTCCTCGTCGAGTTCCTCATCATTCGTCGCTTCGCCCGGGCGTCGCGCATGGTCCTGACCATCGCCACGATCGGCATCGCCGAAGTGCTCACCATCCTCGAGGTCGGCATGCCCAGCTTCTTCAACGCCCACGTTCCGCCCCAGACGTTCCCGTCCCCCTTCAACTTCGGATTCAACATCGGTCCGGTCAGGTTCCAGGGCAACGACGTGCTGGCGATGGTCACCGTGCCGGTCGTCGTCTTCCTCCTCGCCTGGTTCCTCAACCGGACTCACATCGGCGTCGCCGTACGGGCTTGCTCGGAGAGCGCCGACCGGGCCTCGCTGCTCGGGGTGCCGGTCAAGCGGGTGAACCTCGTCGTGTGGGCCGTGGCCGCCCTGCTGTCGACCGTGGGTGTCATCCTCCGGGCCGGGGTGGTGGGGCTGCCCATCGGATCCGCCCTCGGGCTGTCCGTCCTGCTCCGCACCCTGGCGGCGGCGGCGCTGGGCCGGATGGAGAAGATGCCCACCATCGTCGGCGCCTCGATCCTCCTCGGCGTCGTCGAGCAGGCGGTCGTCTGGCACACCGGCAACTCCGACGTCGTCGACCTCGTGGTCTTCGTGGTCATCCTGGTCGCCCTCCTCCTGCAGCGCCGGCAGCTGGCCAGCCGGGCCCAAGAGGCGGCCATCTCCTCCTGGGCGGCCATCCGCGAGATCCGGCCGGTACCGCCGGAGCTCGCCCCGCTGCGCGAGGTGGCATGGGCGAAGCGGGGCGGGCTGGTCGCCCTCATCGGCCTGGTCATCGCCATGCCCCACTTCCTGGGCCCGGCCCGCACCGACCTGGGCAGCTTCCTCGCCGCCTACCTGATCGTCGCCTTGTCCCTGTTGGTCCTGGCCGGATGGGCCGGTCAGATCAGCCTGGGCCAGTTCGCCTTCGTCGGGGTGGGGTCGGCCACCGGGGCCTGGATGACCCTGCACTGGCACATGGACCTGATCCTGGTCATGGTCTGCGCCGGCGTGCTCGGGGCGGCGGTCGCCGTCGCCGTCGGCATCCCCGCCCTGAGGATCCGGGGCCTGTTCTTAGCCGTGGCCACGCTGGCCTTCAGCTTCGCCTGCAGCTCGTACTTCTTGAACATCAACCATTTCAAGTGGATCCCCAACCAGTTCACCGACCTACCCCGACTTCCGCTGTTCGGCCGGGTATCCCTCGACAGCCAGACCCGCTACTACTACTTCTGCTACGTCGTGCTGCTCTTCTGCATCCTCGCCGTCAGGGGCCTGCGGCGCAGCCGCTTCGGCCGGGTGCTCATCGGCACCAAGGAGAACGAGCGGGGAGTCCAGGCCTACGGGATCAACGTCACCCGGGCCAAGCTGGTCGCCTTCGCCGTCTCCGGGTTCCTCGCCGCCCTCGCCGGGGTGCTGATCGCGCACCTGCAGGGGGCCCTCTACGAGGGCCTCGCCGACCCCCAGACGAGCGTGGCCGTCTTCGCCATGGTGGTGATCGGAGGGCTCGGCTCCATGACCGGAGTGTTCGCCGGTGCCGTCTATCTCGAGGGCCTGGCCTGGTTCAAAGGCTCGGTCCCCCAGGCGCTGGGCAACGTGTTCCAGGTCATGGGGACGGGCGTGGGCCTGGTGGTCATCCTGATGTTCCTGCCCGACGGGCTCGGCTCGGCCCTGTTCCGAGCGCGTGATCGGGTGCTGCGGGCCGTAGCGGCTCGCCGAGGCATCGTCGTGCCCAGCCTCGTCGCCGACATGGCGGTGCGCGACAACGCCGGGGCCGATGAGGTTCTCCTGCACGCCCCTGCCCTGCCCGCGGGCGCAGCTGGGTCCGGCAACGGGTCGACGCCGGCCCTCCCCGAGAAGGTGGGGCAGTGACCGATCAGCTCCTCTCCGGGGCGGCGCCGGAGCCGGTGCGGATACCGCGCTCGCCCCGGGGCTACTTCGGCTGGCTGGCTGGGCAGGTCGGGCCGGCCGGTCTGACGCCGGTGGTCATCCTCCTGGCGGTGGCGTGCCTGGAGAGATTCAGCAACCTGGCCGTCAGCGTGTTGCTGCCCAACATCCGCGACACGTTCCACATCAACAATCAGACGGCGATCACCATCGCCAGCCTCACCTCGATCCTGCCCGCCCTGCTGTCACCGTTCGCCGGCTTCCTCTCCGACCGGGTGGACCGGGTCCGTTTCGCCCAGGTCGGCACGGTGCTGGTGGGGGTGGCGGCGGTCGGACTGGGTGCCTCCCCGGTCCTCGGAGTCCTCATCGTCTTCCTGTTGGCCCAGGGCCTCGGCCTTCTCGTCAACACACCCACCCACAACAGCCTGATCACCGACTACTACCCGCCCGAGTCGCTCGGAACGGTCTTCACCTTCTATCTGTTCGCCTTCTCGGCCATCGGCCTCGTGGCCGGGCCGGTAGCCGGAGGGATCGGCCAGCTGGCGGGCTGGCGCACCTCCTTCATCGCCCTGGCCGTGCCGGCGGCCATCGGGGTCGTCCTGCTGGCCCGGATGAGAGACCCGGGCCGGGGAGCCTCGATCGGCCTGCACATGGTCGACGAGGAACGGTCGTCGTTCTGGGAGGGCTTTCGCCGGGTCCGGTCGGTGCGGTCCCTCCGGAGGACGTGGTGGGCGGCGGCGTTCTTCGGAGGCGGGGTCATCGCCTTCCTCCAGCTGCAGAGCATCTTCTTCAAGGACGTCTACCACTACAACTCGGCGGCCCGTGGGGCGCTCACCGTCGTCTACGGGCTCGGTGGGCTGGTCGGCACCATCATCGGCGGCCGGGCCGTCCAAGTGCGCCTGCGCCGGTCACGCCCCGACCTGCTGCCGGTGATCAACGGCCTGATGGTCGTCGAGTTCGGGGTGGGCATCGTGCTCATGGGACTCCTGCCGTGGTCGTGGGGCTCGGTCGCCATGTTGTTCTTCCTCTCGATCGGCGCGGCCGGGTTCAACCCGGCCTACAACGCCATGATCGGGCTGGTCACGACGCCCCGCCTGCGCGGGCAGGCCTACTCCTACTCCCTCATCTGGGTGACGTTGGGGGCGATCGTGGTCGCCCCGATCATCGGCGGCATCGCCAACCACCACGAGCGGGCGGCGACCTACGTCCTCGGCATCCTGGTGGTCGGGGCCGGACTGGTCGAGCTGACGGCGCGCCAGTTCGTCGAGCGCGACGTGAAGGAGGCCCAGACCTCCCAGTCCGCCGCCGACGTCGACGCCCTCCTGGCGGTCCGCGGTCTCGAAGTGGCCTACGGCGGGAACCTGCAGATCCTGTTCGGTGTCGACCTCGACGTGCAGGAGGGTGAGGTCGTGGCCCTTCTCGGCACCAACGGGGCCGGCAAGTCGACTTTCCTGAAAGCCGTCAGCGGTCTGATGGATCCCATCGGCGGAGCTGTGTTCTTCCAGGGCCGCGACATCACTCATGCCGACGCGGTGACCAAGGCCATGCTCGGTATGGCGTTGGTGCCCGGCGACCGGGGCGTGTTCCCCGGCCTCTCCGTGGCCGACAACCTCCGCATCGCCGGCTGGATGTTCCGGAGCGACCAGCAGAAGATGAAGGAGGCGACCGAGCGGGTCCTGTCCTACTTCCCCGTCCTGCGTGAGCGGTTGGACGTGGCCGCCGGCGACCTGTCGGGGGGCCAGCAGCAGATGCTTGTGCTGGCCCAGGCCCTGATGGGCAAGCCGAAGCTGATGATGATCGACGAGCTGTCGCTCGGCCTGGCGCCGGTAGTCGTCGAGCAGATCCTCGAGACGGTGCGCCGCCTGGCCGAGGACGGAACCACGATCCTGCTGGTCGAACAGTCCGTGAACGTCGCCCTCACCGTCGCCAAGCGCGCCGTGTTCATGGAGAAAGGCGAGATCCGGTTCTCTGGTCGGACCCAGGAGCTCCTCGAGCGCCCCGATGTGCTGCGCGCCGTGTTCCTCGAGGGGGCGGCCAGCGCGGTCGACTCCGCTGGTCCCGTCGAGGCTCGGACGGTGGCCTCAAGGTCACGCAAGCAACAACAGGCCCCCACCGTGCTTGAAGTTCGTGGGGTCAGCAAGCGCTTCGGGGGGGTGGTGGCCAACTACGACGTGTCCCTGAGCCTGCGCGAGGGGGAGATCCTTGGCCTGCTGGGCCCGAACGGGGCGGGCAAGACCACCCTGTTCGACCTGATCTCGGGCTTCTTCCCGGTCGACTCCGGCTCCATCATCCTCCACGGCCTCGACATCACCGACCTGCCCCCCGACGCCCGCTCGCGCCTGGGACTGGGTCGCTCGTTCCAGGACAGCAAGCTGTTCCCGGCCCTGACCGTGTACGACACCGTCAAGCTGGCCCTGGAGCGCCACCTGGAGGTGCGCGACCCCTTGGCCGCCGCCCTCAACCTGCCCGCTGCCCTCGACTCGGAGGCCGAGGCGGAGGCCCGGGCCCTGGAGCTGATCGAGATGCTCGGCCTCGGGGCCTTCCGCAACAAGTTCATCGCCGAGATCTCAACCGGCACCCGGCGGTTGGTCGACCTGGCGTGCATCCTCGCCCACGAGCCGTCGGTGATCCTGTTCGACGAGCCCTCGTCTGGTATCGCCCAGCGCGAGAGCGAGGCGCTCGGGCCCTTGTTGCGGAAGGTGCGTGACCTGACCGGATCCAGTCTTCTGGTCATCGAGCACGACATGCCGCTGCTGACGAACCTGGCCGACGAGGTGGTGGCGCTGGACCTGGGCCAGGTGGTGGTGCGAGGACTGCCCCAGGAGGTGGTCAACGACCCCCGGGTCGTGGCCGCCTACCTGGGCACCGACGCCCAGGCGGTGGCTCGTTCGGGCGCCCTGGCCGTCACCACGGGGGACGCCCCCACCACGCAGAAACAGACCCCGAAGCAACGGAAGACGCGCACGCGGCCCCTGGTGGCCAAGCGCAACAGTCCGAAGAAGGAGGACGGGTGAGAACCCAACCCCGGCGAGACCTGAGCGAACTGACCCTGGGCGACCTGGGGCGGGCGCTGCGGCGGTACCAGCCGTTCATCCTGGCCGTCGCCGCCATCGTCCTGGTGGTCGCCTTCCTGCCCGGCAAGCAGTCGGGGTCCTCGGCGTCCGGGCCCTCGGTCGGCGCCGGCACCGGCGGCTCGGCGGCGGGTGGGCGCTCGGGTGGGGGATCGGTGAGTGGGGCCGGCTCGGCCGCCGGTCTCGCTGGTGGGGGAGGGGCGACAGGCTCCGCCTCCGGCCCCGGCGGCGGCGGTGGGGGGCCGGGCGGTGGCGTGGCCCAGGCCGGCACCAACGGGGGCACGGCGCTCCCACCGGGGACGCCAGACCCCTTCTGCAACCAGGCCACCGGGCGCGAGATGCTGCCGACGTTGTATGCGCCGGTCTGTGTGCCCCCCTACAACGGAAACAACGGGGGAGCGACCTACAACGGCGTGAGCGGCAACTCCATCACCGTGGCCGTCCCCTACAACCAGGTGAGCCAGCAGGAGACGTTCACCGAGGCCCAGGACACCGACAGCGAAGCCCAGATCCAGCAGACCGAGCAGAACTACGTCACCCTCTTCGAGCACCACGTTCAGACCTACGGGCGCAAGGTAAACCTCGTCTACTACAACAGCAGCTACAACTCGACGAGCAGCGACACCGCCGAACACGACGCCGAGTGCCAGGCCGACGCCAACAAGGTGGCGCTGCAGATGCACGCCTTCGTCTCGTTCGGGGAGTGCGGCACCAACGCCTACGAGAACACCCTGGTGAAGGACGGGGTCCTCTGCTTCTGCACCGTCACCATTCCCTCGTCCTACTACCTGCAGTGGGCGCCCTACGTGTGGGGGACCGGACTCCCTGACGAGGAGCAGGCCTACCTGATGCGGGCCGAGATGGTCTGCGACGAGATGGCGCCGAACCCGCCCCAGTTCGCGGGGGAGACCGACCTCAACGCCCCCGTGCATCCGAAGCGCTCCTTCGGCCTCATCTGGCCCGGTCCGTCCAGTGTGCTCGACACCACCGTCTACCAGGCCGGGGCCCAGTACTTCGCCGGCCTGCTCAAACAGTGCGGCGTCAACCTGGTCGAGGACGACTCGTTCCCGATCGTCGACCCCAACGGGCCGGCCGACGCCCAGACGCTCATGGCCAAGTTCAAGAGCGAGCACATCTCCGACGTGATCGTGGTGTCCGACCCCATCGACCCGGTGTACCTAACCACCGGCGCCACCAAGCAGGGCTACTTCCCCGAGTGGGTCGTGACCGGCTCGGCCCTCACCGACGAGACCCACTTCGGGCGGCTCTACGACCAGACCCAGTGGCGCCACGCCTTCGGTCTGGGCCTGGTCCAGGACCGTGTGCCCCAGAACCTCACCGACGCCTACAACATGTACAACTGGCAGTACCACGCCGGGCCGCCGGCCAACGACAGCTTCGCCACCCTGATCTACCCGTTCATGATGTGGTTCTTCACCGGCGTACAGGAGGCCGGTCCCCAGCTGACTCCGTACACGTTCCAGTGCGGTCAGCCTCCCTATACGTCGAAGACCCACTCCGGTCCTAAGGGGTCGTCCACGCCCGTGGCCTGCGTCGGACAGACCTACCCGGGGATCTTCGGGCACCCGATATCGCCCAGCAACTACGCCCAACGGGTGGCCAACTCGGTGATCACGTGGGGCGACCACCTCTGGCCCTGGGACGACTACAACCTCATCGACGACGGGGCGCTGATCTACTGGGACCCGACCGTCACCGGCCCGGACGAGAACAACCAGAACGGCGTCGGGATGTACCGCTACATGTACGGCGGCAAGCGGTTCCTGTGGGGACAGTTCCCCAAGGGCAACCCGCCCTGGTTCAACGCCGGCAACACCCAGACCATCTTCGCCAGCCTGCCGGGGCCCGACACGCCGCCCAGCTACCCCAACAAGTGCTACTACATGTGCTGAGCGCCCGACCGGAGACGCGTTGACATCACCGCCGGTCGGGAGGCGCCCGCGCCTGCCGGAGCCGTCGGAGGACGGAGCCGGCGTCGACCGCCGGGGCTTGCCGCATGCCGTGCGCCGCGACGCGCTGCTCGACGCCGCCGCCGAGCTGCTCTCCACCGGCGACGTCGAATCAGTCTCGATGGAGGCGGTGGCCGAGCGGGCCGGGGTCAGCCGCCCCCTCGTCTACAAGCACTTCCCCAACCGAAGCGAGCTGCTGGCCGCCCTCTACACCCGCGAGTCGGGCGCCCTGCACCGCGAGCTGGCTTCGGTGGTCGAAGCCGCCCCGACCCTCGAGGAGATGTTCCGCGCCCTCATCAAAGGACTGTTGCGGGCCCAGGCCTCTCGGGGAGCGACCACCGCCGCCCTGCGCTCCGCCGGTGTCCGCAACGACGCCCACCGCCAGCGCCAGGCCCGACGCAACCAGAACACGGTCAGCTACTTCACCGATCAGGCCGTCGCCGAGTTCGGCCTGCCCCGGCGCCAGTGCCGCGCCGCGGTGGCGGTCGCCCTCGGCGCCACCGAGGCGGTGATGAACCAGTGGCGCCTGAGGCCGACGTCCGACTATGCCCTGGTCCTGCAGGAGGCCTACGTGGCCCTGGCCATGGGTGGCCTGGAGCGCCTGGCCCGCGGCTGACGGGCGCCGGCTTCGACGCCGGCCGCCAGCTCCACGCTGGACGCCACCCGATGCAGAAACGCCCGCACGGTGGCCTCGGCAACCCGGTGGAACACCATCCGGTCCAGCCGGCCACCGAAGCCTTCGAGGGGCGGGTCGTAGGTCCCCCAGAGATTGAGCTGGGTGGCCGTCGGCCCCATCGGGGCGAACTCCAGGTCGGCGTCGAGCACGGGGAACAGGCCCGACACGCCGGTCGCCTCCCAGTGGATCGGCACCACCACGGCGTCGCCCCGGTTGCGGGGGTCCCCCACGGTCATCCGGACCCGCTTGGAGAGCAGGCCGCGGTCGTCCGGCCCAGCCCGCACGAGGAGCGCCTCGCCGTGGGCGTAAGCGCCGAGGGCCAAAGGTGCGAGCCAGCCTTCGCCCCCCTTGAGCAGGGCGGCGACGGCCTCCACCGGCACCTCCACACAGATGAAGTCGTGGATCAACACCCGAGAGCCGCCTCTCCAAGGGACACCGTTTCCAACAGCACCCTGCGATGATGAAGGGGCAGGGCCGCCCGGGGCAGGGTCGAATGGCCCGGTGAGGTCTGCCCTTCGTCCCGACCCATGCCCGCGCCGCCAGGACCTGCCAGCGATTAGGACGGGCGGTGAGGGCGGCAACGGCGCCGCCAGTGCCGATCCGGTACCGGCCGGGAAGCCGAGGCTGCTGCCCGACGGGCTCAGCTCTCGGTGGCGGGCGAGCGGTCCCGCTTGTGGGCCCGCTTTGCCGCGTACATGGAAGCATCGGCCCGGGCCAGCAGCTCTTCCTGGCCGCCGTGGCCGTCGTCTCGAGCCCACCCCCAGCTCATGCGGATGTCGATCTGGGTGCCACCGCCGGTCACGACCGGTCGGGCAAAGGCGGCGTCGATGCGCTGGCCCAACTCGGCGACCCCGCCCTCGCTGTCCTCCTCCACGATGACGACGAACTCGTCGCCCGACATGCGCCCAACCGTGTCGGAGCTGCGGCACACGCCTCGCAGGCGGTGGGCGATCTCGGCCAGCACGGCGTCGCCGACGGCGTGACCGTGCTCGTCATTGATCGCCTTCAGGTCGTCGACATCGCAGAAGAAGACGGTGACAGGGGTGCCCCGGCGCCGGGCGAGGGCCAGGGCATGGCTGAGACGGTCCAGGATCAGGTAACGATTGGGCAAGCTGGTGACGGCATCGTGGCTGGCCTGATACTTGATTTTCAGGCGGGCCTCGACCAGGGCGGTGATGTCCACGGCCGTCACGAGGATTCCCTCGACGGTCAGGTCGTCGAGCAGGTTGGTCACCGTGAGGCTGAACGGCACCGAGCGGCCGTCGGCGCACTGGAGATACGCCTCGCAGGTGCGGCTGCCGCCGTAGGCGAGTACCAGGGCCAGCTCGGCGCTGACGCTGGTGCGGTCGGCTTCTGCCACCAGATCGACCAGCGGACGGCGGAGGGCGGCCTCGATCTCTCGACCCAACAGGCGGGTCACCGCCCTACTGGCGCCGGTCACCCGCCCGTACCGGTCCAGCAGCATGGTTACGGCGGGGGAGTGCTCGAGAAGGGAGCCCAGCACATTGGCGTCGCCGGAGGCCAGCTCCCACCGACGACGGTCGGTGATGTCGCGGGCCACTACCACGGCCCCTCCGGCGAAGGGCCCGTCGCCCAACGGCGCTCCCCTCACCTCGGCGGTCTGGTAGGCGCCCGAGGGGTTGCGGATGCGCAGCTCCATCAGGGAGCCGGGCCCGCCCTGGTCGACGATGGCCACCAGTCCGGTCACGGCGGTGGCCACGTCATCAGGGTGGATGAGATCGATCATTGAGCGGCCGACCATGGCATCCACCGACCAGCCGAAGGTGGCCTGAGCGGCCGGGTTGGCCCAGAGCAGCTCACCGGTCGGACCGATGACCACGACGGGATCAGGAACGGCGCTCGCCAACTCTCCGTGCTCGCGCTGACCGCTCACCTGGCCTCCTTGCCCGTCTGTCCAGTGTCACACCACGCGCCGGCGGTGGGAAGGGCTGTTCGGGCAGAACGTCCCAGTGGTCCTCGGGCCCTGACGGTAGTTTTCGGGTCCGTGAGCGCCCACGAACGCCGCTTCGCCGGAAAGGTGGTCGTGATCACCGGGGGCGCCCGGGGTCAGGGACGAAGCCACGCCCTGGCCCTGGCCCGCGAGGGGGCCGACGTGGCTCTGCTCGATGTGGCCAGTGGCGACCTCGACCACCCGCCCTTCCGGGTGGCCACCACGGCAGATCTGAGCGAGACCGCGTCGCTGGTGGAGAAGGCGGGGGGTCGGGCCCTCCCGCTGGTGTGCGACGTTCGATCGGAGGAGCAGCTGAACGAGGCGATCGACCGGACCGTCGCCACCTTCGGCGGCATCGACCACGTCATCGCCAACGCCGGCGTGGAGAGCCTGTTCGTGGAACCGTGGAAGCTCTCCAAGCAGGACTGGGACGCGGTGATCGCCATCAACCTCACCGGCGTCTGGCTGACCTGCAAGACGGCCATCCCCCCGCTCATCGAGCGGGGTGGCGGGTCCATCGTGCTGGTGTCGTCCGGCGCCGCTCTGCGGCCCCTGTCGTTCAACGTCGATTACACCGCGTCGAAATACGGCGTGATCGGCGTGGGCCTCACCCTCGCCAACGACCTGGGGGCCCACGGCATCCGCGTCAATGTCGTCTGCCCAGGGGCGATCGACTCGCCCATGCTCGACGCGGTGGCCGAGGCCAACGGCATCACCCGCGAAACGTTCCTCCGCCAGTTCGAAGGGTCCAACCTGCTGGTGCCGGGCGTGCTGGCGGCGGAGGAGTCGACCACGCCCGCCATCTTGTGGTTGCTCAGCGACGAGGCCCGTTTCCTCACCGGCGTCGTTCTGCCGGTCGACGCCGGCTCCTGGGTCCGTACCGTGGCCCGCCGGCGGCGCTGATGCTGTCCCCCGGCGACCGGCGCCTGATCGGTGCCAGCGCGTTGTTGACGGCGGCGTCGGGCCTCACCCGCTACGTGGCGAGCGGGCGGGTGATCCCCTTCGTCGTGTCGGCGCTGGCCCTGGCCGCTCTGGCCGCGCTGGTGGGTCGATCCGTGGAGCGGTTGGGGGACCGCCTGGGGTCGGGCGCCACCGGGGTCCTGCAGTCCGCTCTCGGCAACCTGCCCGAGCTGTTCTTTGGCATCTTCGCCCTGCGCCAGGGATTGGTGACCGTGGTGCAGGCGACCCTGGTGGGCTCCATCCTCGCCAACGTCCTGCTGGTGCTGGGAGTGGCCTTCATCGCCGGCGGCCTGCGTCACGGCACCCAACGCTTCTCAGCCGAGGGGGCCCGGTTGGTCGTGCTCCTGCTTCTCTTGGCGGTGGCCGTTCTGGTGGTACCGACGGTCACCGCCCACCTGCACGGTGGGGCCGCCCACCACGAACGGGCCCTTTCCGACGTGGCCGCCGTCGTCCTGCTCGCCGTGTTCTGCCTGTCCGTGCCGGCGTCCTTGCAGCCGGCGGCCGAGACCGTCCCTCACCAAGGACCCACCTGGTCACTCGGAATGGTGATGGGGGGCCTTCTGGGCTCCGCCATCGGGGCCGCCGCCGTCTCCGACTGGTTCGTCAGCTCGCTGCGACCGGCGCTGGCGGCGCTGCACATCTCGGAGGCCTTCGCCGGCCTGGTCATCGTGGCCATTGCCGGCAACGCGGTCGAGAACGTGGTGGGGGTGCAGCTCGCCCTGCGCAACCGGATGGACTACGCGCTCTCGGTCACCTTGCAGAGCCCGGTACAGATCGCCCTGGCGCTGACACCGGCGCTGGTGCTGCTGTCCAACGTCATCGGCGGGGCGCCGCTTACCCTCGTTCTGCCCACCGTTCTGGTCGCCGCCCTGGCCATAACGACGATCGTGGCGGTCGTCGTGGTCGTAGACGGCGAATCCACCTGGCTCGAGGGCGTGTGCCTGGTCGGCCTCTACGCCGTCATCGCCGCCGCCTTCTGGTGGGGTTGAGTCTCAGCCGACCTGCTCGGCGAAGCGTTGGGCCACCTCGGCGTACTCGGTGACCATCTCGAGGACCACCTGGCGCGCCGGCTTCACCTGGTTCATGGTGCCCACCACCTGTCCCACGAAGTAGTTGGCCAACCGGTTGGCCCCCGTACCCTCCTTGGTCGAGGACCGGGCGATCCGAGCCTGGGCCGGCGCCACCAGCGCCGACTGGAGGGGCATGGGCAGGGGCGGCGGGGCGTCCTCGCGTTCCCATTCGTCCGTCCAGGCGCTGCGCAACATGCGAGCGGGCTTGCCCGTGAGCGAGCGCGACCGCACCGTGTCCTGGGATCCGGCGGCCAGGAACTTCTGCTTGACCGCCGGGTGGGTCTCAGCCTCCTCGGTCGTGAGCCACACCGAGCCGCACCACACCCCCTCGGCCCCGAGGGCCATGGCGGCCGCGATCTGGCGGCCGGAGGCGATGCCGCCCGCCGCCAGCACCGGCGTGGGGGCCACGGCGTCGACCACCTCGGGCACCAGCACCATGGTGGCGATCTCGCCGGTGTGGCCGCCGGCCTCGGTCCCCTGGGCGACGATGAGGTCGACCCCCGCCGCCCGGTGCCGCTCGGCGTGGACCCGCGTGCCGGCCAGGGCGGCCACGGAGACATCGGCGGCGTGGGCCCGCTCGATAAGCGCCGGCGGCGGGGGGCCGAGGGCGCTGGCGATGAGGCGGATGCGATGGGAGAAGGCGACGTCCAGCAACGGCTCGTAGCCGCGCGGCGAGACGCTCATCTGGCCCAGGCCGAGCCCGGAGCCGCCCTCCCCCTCGGGTAGCTCGGGCACCTCGTAGCGCCGGAGGATCTCGTCGACGAACTGCTGCTGCTCGGGGGGGAGAAGCCGGCGCACCGCCTCGCGATCGAGGCCTCCCTCGTCGGCGCCGGCGTACTTCTGGGGCAGCAGGAGGTCCACGCCGTAGGGCCGTCCCTTGGTCTGCTCCTCGATCCACGCCAGGTCGATCTCCAACCGCTCCGGGCTGTGGGCCACGGCGCCGAGGACCCCGAAGGCGCCGGCGTTGGACACGGCCGCCACCACGTCGCGGCAATGACTGAACGCCAGGATCGGAAACTCGATCCCCAACATGTCGCTCACCCGGGTGCGCACCTGTGATCCCTCCTCGGCCGGACACCATCATCGCCACCTCGGCCCCCGGCCGCCACATCGGGCCTGGCACTATTCGCCGATGGCAACCCCGCACCGACGCCGCCGGCAGTGACGGCCCACGTCGCCCTGGTCCGGGGCATCAACGTGGGCGGCCGCACCAAGGTGGCCATGGCCGACCTGCGGCGGCTCTTCGAGGAGGCGGGCTGCGCCCCCGTCACCACCTACATCCAGAGCGGCAACGTGGTGTTCGGCCACGCCCGCCCGGCGGCGGTGGTGGCCGCCATCGAGCGGGCCATGAGGGGCGAACTCGGAGTGACGGCCCGGATCCTGTGGCGTTCGGCCGGCGAGATGGCCGACCTGGCCGCCCGCAACCCGCTGCCGGGGCGGGACGAGACCCGCCTGGCCGTCACCTTCCTCGAGGAGCCCGCCGGGCCCGAGGCGGTGTCATCCCTCGAGCCGGAGAGGTTCGCCCCCGACGAGTTCGTCGTGGAAGGCAGGCACGTCTACCTGCACTGCCCCAACGGCTACGGGCGCACCAAGCTGAGCAACGCGTTCCTCGAGCGGCGGCTGGGCTCGGTCGCCACCACCCGCAACTGGAACACGGTCCTGACCCTGACCCGAATGTCTGCTTCGCCGGGCTAGCGCCCTCGGCCGCAATTAGGCTCGCGTCCGGTGGCTCCCACGGGCGTCGCTCCGGCTGTACCGGCTCCCGCCGACGGGAGAGAGGCGCCGCCGCCGGCCCGGCGCCACCGCCGGCGGGGAGTGGCCAGCCCCGTCCTACGAGCCCGCCTGGCCCGCCATCTCGCCCGTCTTCCCGTGTTCGCCCGATGCGACCGGGCTCAGCTGCGTCGGATCGTGCGCTGGGGCGAGCTCGTCGACGCTGACGCCGGACGCACCCTCGTCCGCCAGGGGGGCCGCGACTACTGGTTCTTCGTCGTGCTGAGCGGGCAGGTCCGCCTGAGCCGCTCCGGACGCCCGGTGGCCACGCTCGGTGCCGGTGGCCACTTCGGCGAGGGGGCGATCGTCGGCTTCCGGCCCCAACCGGTCACGGCTGTCACCAGCGAGGCCTGCGTCCTGTTCGTGCTCGGACCGCGCTACCTGCTTTCGCTGCTGTCCACCTGCCCGCCGTTCCAGATGGCGGTCTTCCCCGAGGTGGCGCCGGAGGACTTCGCCGCCTTCGCCCAACGGATGCTCACCGAAGGCGGTGCCGAGTGGCGCCGGACGGCGCCGCCGCCCCCGTGGACGCCTGGCCAGGCCGCACCCCGGTCGCCCGGACCCCGCTCCCAGCCCGGCGGGCCACCGCCCCGCCCTCCGGGCCGGACCCTCTCCCTGCGCGAGGCCGTGGCCCTCCTGAGCCACACCGTCCCGACCCCGACCCCGGCCCCACCCGAGCCGTCACCCACGTCTCGGTCGGCCCGGGTGGCAGCGGCGGCGGGGGCGGCCGCTGTGCTGGGCGCCGCCCTGTTCGGCTATCACCCGCCGATCGGCGTCGTGTCCGCCGGAGCCCCGATCGACGTGACCGGCGACATCGCCGTCACCGGGGCGCCGGTGCACCGGTCGACCGGGCACTACCTGCTGCTCTGGGTGCGCGAGACCCGGCCCGACCTGGCCGGTGCCCTGCTGGCCCTGGCGTCGGGCCGGCCGACCCTCGGCACCGGCGCCGCCGCCGAGGGAGGCCTCACGCCGGTCCAGGCGGAGCGGTTGGGGCGCCAGCAGTACCTCGACAGTCAGCGGACCGCCGTGCAGGTGGCCCTGGCGACGCTCGGAATCAGCCGGCGAGGGGTGTCGGTCCGCATCCGCGACCGCGGCCTCACCGGCCCGTCCGCCGGGCTGGTCTACGCCCTGGCCGTCGCCGATCTGCTCGGCGGCCACGACCTGGCCCGGGGTCGGACGGTCGCGGCCACCGGGGAGCTCGAGGCCGACGGCGGGGTGGACCCGGTCGGGTGGGTATCGGTGAAAGCGAAGGGCGCCGAGTCCGCCGGCGCCACTGTGCTCATCCTGCCCGAGGGCCAGCAGGCCGGCGCCGGTTGGCCGGGGCAGGTGGCGAGCGTCTCCTCCCTGCGCCAGGCCCTGAGCCTGCTGGGCGGCGGGAGCTCCTGACCGGAGGGCATCACCGTCCCAGCAAGGTGGCGACGTTGTCGGCGAACAGACCACCGGGTTGGCCCGGCTCGCAGCCGGCCCGGGCGTAGTCGGCGATCGGAGTGGCGGTTCCCTCTCCGTGCGGGTAATCGCTGCAGCACATGTACAAGTCATCTGACTGGGCGGTCAGGGCGGCGGGCTGCTCGTAGGAGAACGACGACACCCGCACCTGTCGGCGGAAGTACTCGCTGGGACGCCGCCGCAGCTCGGTCAGCGGTTTGCCGTTGACCGTGGTGGTGAAGTCCCAGGCCCCGTCGAGCATCAGGAGGTACTGGGGGACCCATATCGAGGACAGCTCGACGATGCCGATCCGAAGCTCGGGGTGCCGCTCGAAGGCGCCGTTGACGATGAGGTCGGTGACGGCCAGAGCTGCCGGGGTCCACAGGAACACCGATTCGAGCACCGGCACGAAGCTGTCGGCCGGGTCGGTGTACAACGCCTCGTCGATCACCCGGGGCTGGTCGGCGACGTGGAAGACGGGCGTGACGCCGTGGGCGACGAAGGACGCCCAGATGCGGTCGTGCTCGGGGTGCGACAGCGGCCGCCCGTCTACCGGAGCGGGGGCGATCATGGCCAGCCGCACGCCGGCGGACGCCAGCCGGTCGAGCTCGGCCTCCAGCCATTCCGGCTGACGCAGGCTCAGGTGGGCGACCGGGTGGAGAGCGTCGCCGGCCGTCGCCGCCACCTCCCCACACCACCGGTTCCACGCCGTCATGTTGGCGGTGAGAGCCGGGACCGACACCGACAGCGGTCGCTCCCACAGCAGGCCAAAGTTGGGGAACACCACCGCCTGGTCGACACCCAGCTCGGCCAGCTTCGCCGCCCGGGCGCCCGGCTCCCAGTAGTCGTCGGGGAGCGCCTCGTCGTAGCGGTACTCGGGGCCGAGCCCCTCCCGCCAGCGGCGCCGGTGGCGGCCCACGGCGACCGGGTCACCCGGAAGCTGCACGTCGGCCATTTGCACCCGGCCGCCCCGCCAGGTGAGCCAGGCGAACCCCCGATCGTCGTCCTCGATCCGCAAAGCCTCCTCGGCGTGGGTCGGGTCGCAGTAGTCCGACCACAGCGTGCGGCTCTCGTACAGGTGCTGGTCGGAGTCGATGATCATCGCCTTCCCCCGGCTCGGTCCGTACGCAGTATGTCCCCCGGATTGATGCCCCCGGAAGGCCGTCGGGCTTGCGCCGGGGGCGGCCGGCGTCGCAGGATCCTGGGCGGGGCGCCCGCGGTGCAGGCGCCCGATCGCTTTTCCGGGGCGGGGCTTGCGGGAGAGCGACCAGATCCTCGCTGGGTGGACGAAGGATGGATGTGACCAAGGCCGACACGGACATCACGACCTGGTCCCCGGACCTCGACGAGCCGGTGGTCGAGCAGGCGCCCCCTGCCCGGTCGGCCCGGGCCCCACGGGCCCGGCTGGCCGGGCTCAGCATGCTGATGCTGTTCGTGGAGCTGGCCCTGATCCGCTGGACGGCGGCCAACAACATCCACCTGGCCTACGTGACCAATTTCGTGCTGCTGGCCAGCTTCCTCGGCATCGGCCTCGGCTTCCTGCTGGGCGGCTCGCCCCGTCAGGTATGGCGATGGGCGCCCCCCGCGCTGGCCGTCCTGGTGGCCTTCGTCCTCGCCTTCCCGGTCAAGCTGGTGGCCCTGGCCGGCCCCCACCAGCTCGCCGGGGGTTTTGGCCGGGCCCCGCTTCCGCAGTGGGTGAGTCTGCCGGTGATCTTCGTCCTGACGGTGGTGGTGATGGCCTGCATCGCCCAGGCCGTGGCCCGTGCCTTCGGCCAGTTCCCGCCGCTCGAGGCCTACCGGCTCGACATCGCCGGAAGCATCGCGGGCATCGCCGCCTTCTCGGCCCTGTCGTTCTTGCGCCTACCGCCGGTGGCGTGGGGCCTCGTCGCCGCCGTGGGCATCGCCGTGCTGATGGGGCCCCGCCTGCGCTGGTGGCAGTGGGCCGCCCTGGCGGTCACCGTCGGCCTGCTGCTGGCCGAGTCGCTGTCGCCCAACGACTACTGGTCGCCGTACTACAAGGTCACCGCCGTGCAGCCTCCGGGTCAGCCGGGGACCCTCGTGGTGTCAGCCAACAACATCCCCCACCAGACGGCCTACCCGATCTCGACCCTCAGGAGGATCGAGCGGTTCTACTTCTTCCCCTATCGCCACGTGAGCGCGCTTAACAACGTTCTGGTGATCGGCGCCGGCACCGGCAACGACGTCGCCGTCGCCTTGTCCGAGGGGGCCAAGCACGTCGACGCCGTGGAGATCGACCCCGTCCTCGCCGGCCTCGGTCGCCGCTACCACGCCAACCGGCCCTACCAGGATCCGCGGGTGACGGTGCACATCAACGACGGGCGCGCCTATCTGCAGCAGACCCACCAGCCCTACGACCTGATCCTGCTGGCGCTGCCGGACTCGCTGACGGTGCTGGCCGGCCAGTCCAGCCTGCGGCTGGAGAACTTCCTCCTCACCGAGGACTCCATCCGTTCCGCCCGCGCCCATCTGACCACCAGCGGCACCTTCGCCATGGCCAACTACTACGAGCCGTTCCTGCTCGACCGCTACGCCAGCATGGTCGACACCGCGTTCGGGGCGCGGCCCTGCGTCGAGGTCGGCGACCCGCTGGGGGGACGACGTCAGGCGGTCATCACCGACCGGGCCGGTGGGCAGGTCCCCGGCTGCCACAGCATCTGGGCGGGCAAGACGATGAGCCCATCCACCGACGACTGGCCCTTCCCGTACCTGAAGAGCCCGACGGTGCCGTCGATCTACCTCTGGATGCTGGGCCTCATCATCGGCGGTTCCTTGCTGCTGGTGCGGGGAGTCGGGGGGCCGCTGCGCCGGATGACGCGCTACACCGACCTGGCCCTCATGGGCGGTGCCTTCATGCTGTTGGAGACCAAGAACGTGGTTCAGTTCGCCCTGTTCTTCGGCACCACGTGGTTCGTCAACTCGCTGGTGTTCGCCGGGGTACTGCTGAGCGTGTACGCCGCCGTGGAGGTGGCCCGCCGCTTCGTCCTACCCCGACCCGCGGTGCTCTACGGCCTGCTGCTGGCCGCCCTGGCGACGGCGTGGGCCGTGCCGCAGGAGTGGCTGCTCGCCCTGCCGTTCGCCCTGCGCTTCGTCACCGCGGTGGCGGTGGCGTTCTCACCGATCTTCCTCGCCAACCTGGTGTTCGCCCAGCGGTTCCGCCAGTCGGCCTCCTCGACCGTGGCTTTCGGCGCCAACCTGCTCGGCGCCATCGCCGGGGGGGTGCTCGAGTATCTCTCGCTCCTCACCGGTTACCGGTTCCTGCTCGTCGTGGTCGGGGCGCTCTACGCCTTGGCCTACGTGGCCGGCCGCCGGCACCTCGGACGGGCGCCGGGGCCGGTTGGCGGCCCCGGCGCCTTGGTCAGGTCCACCTGACCGGGGGGCTAGTCGAGCCCTTCCTTGTGGGAGCAGGCCGGCCACGGTTCCCAGCCCCGCTGGTTGTACAGGTCGCGGGCGGCCTGGTCCTGGGTGGCCGGTGAGGCCTGGTCGGGCCGGCCCGAGAACCCCAGGCTGTTCCAGGTCGACTGGCTGAACTGGTAGGCGCCGTAATAGCCGTTCCCGGTGTTGGTCGAGTAGTTGTCGCTCGACTCGCACACCCTGAGCTTGTGGAAGTTGTCCGGTGTCGGGGGGGCCGAGGCGTGGGCGGGCAGGACGCCCAGGGCGGTGACTCCGGCCGCGCCCACGCTCAGCGCGGCCAATCTCCGGCGGGTTGCTCGCATGGCTCTCCTTCTCGGTCGCGTCGCCGCGACGGTGTCTGGTTTGCAGGCGGGTACCCGGGCGACAGGAGCGACCTCCTGTCGCGCAACAGCCCCGGGAAACCGGGGCCTCCGAACACCCTAGCGGAGAACCGGGCGATTGGTGCAAACCCCGGCAAACGCTGGACTGCGCGGTTCCGAACGGCGGCCGGCGGGTAGGCCAACCCTCACGCCGATCTTCTCGGCGGGAGGAAATGCCAGTGACCAACGGTGCTGCTGAGCCCACCCGGTCCATCTCCTCGGCGGTGGGCCCCGGTCTCGAGGCCCCCCGGCAGGCGAGGGCGCTGGTGCGCCGGCACCTGAAGCACTGGCAGGCGGAGCAGGTCCTCGACGACGCCCTGCTGCTGGTCAGCGAGGTCGTCACCAACGCCGTGCGCCACGGGTCGTCGGACGTGGTGCTGACCCTGTCCGAGACGGGCGACGAGGTCAGGGTGGAGGTCTTCGACAGCAGCCCGCTCGAGCCGGTTCTCGTCCCCTTCACCGACGAGCACCAGTGGGGACGGGGCATCGCCCTGGTCAACGCCCTCTCCTGCCGATGGGGCGTGGAGCCGGCCCCGCCGCGGGGGAAGCGGGTGTGGTTCGTCATCGGGCCGGACTGTCCCGCCCACTCGAGCTCCAACTGAGCGGGGCCATCTGACCGCCCGAGCGGTTCAGCCGCGCAGAGCCGCTTCCACCTCGGCCAGCGGCGACCCCTTGCGGACCACGGCGTCGGCTCCCAGGGCGGCGGCCAACTCGTCCACCCCGGGCGGAATGTGGCCGGAGTACACGACGATCCTCGTCTCCGGAGCCAGTCGGCGGACCCGGGGGAGAGCCTCGAAGCCGTCGAGGCCGGCCATCTGCAGGTCGAGGATGACGGCGTCGGGCTGCAGCGAGCCGAGCAGCTCGAGGGCGCGATCGCCGTCCCCGGCCTCCCCGATCACCCTGAAGCCCAAGGACTCCAAGAAGAAGGCGAGCATCCGTCGCACGTCGGGCTCATCGTCGACCAACAGCACCGAACGCTTCGTGTCCGATCACCTTCCACAGCCAGGTTTGGGAAAACAGGTGCTGGATAAACCCTGGGCATGACCGACGCTGCCGCCGATCAGGTGATGGGCGCCCTCGACGAGCTCGAGCAGGCCCTGGAGGAGAGCAGCGCCCTGCACCAGGAGGCGCTGTCTCGGGTCCAGCGTATCCGGGGCCGCCGTAGGGACGGTCGGCCCTACAGCGACATCGTCCGGACCGAGCCCCGCCCCCGCATCGTGGAGCTCGTGTCGCGCAGCCTCGAGCGGCTACGCAGCGCGGGCAGCCGCTTCCGCCGGACCGAGGCCCAGGCTCTTCGGTCCGAGGGCATGAAGACCGAGGAGATCGCCTCGCTCTACGGGGTGACCCGCCAGCGGGTCTCCCGCCTCACCCGGCCCGAGCGCTGACGGCGGCGCCGGGTCGGCGCCCGGCGTACCGTGGGCCCATGGACCAGCCTGGCGGCAGCCCTCACGGCCTCGACCTGACCCGGCAGCGCCGGATCGGCGTTCGCGACGCGCTGGGCGAGGTGGAGACGGCGCTGGCGACCGCGGCAGGTGGGCGGGCCGAGACCTGGGTGGCCACCATGTCCGAGCGCCTCGCCGCCCTGGAGGACGCCTGGCACCGCCACGTCGAGCAGGCGGAGTCCCCCGAGGGCCTGTTCGCCCAGCTGATGGACGACGCCCCCCGGCTCCGCAATCGGGTGGACCGGCTGCGCAAGGACCACGCGACCATCAACGCCGCCATCGCCAACGCCCGCCAGAAGGTGGCGGCCGCCGCCCCCGGCGGCAAGCCCGTCGACCAGGCCCGCGAGGCGGTGGTGGGCCTGCTGGCCGCCCTGGTCCGCCACCGCTACCAGGGGGCCGAGGTCGTCTACGAGGCCTACAACGTGGACATCGAGGCGGGCGACTGACCCGATCGGGCCCACCCCTGGCCCTGGCCACGGACCCGAACGGCCAGGTCAACTGGTGTTGTCCAACTTGCCACTGCCTGGATGCTGGGGTCCCCTTCGCGCCAAGCGTTACTCTGATGCGCCGCGCCCGGGCGGGCTGCCGGCGAGACCTTGGAGGCCAACATTGGAGGTTCCTGCGGCACGGGTCGTCTTCGATGACGACGACCGGGCGGAGGTCGCTTCCCTGGTCACCGAGACCCTCTCCCGGGGCTCGCTCACCCTCGGCCCCCTGACTGCCCGCCTGGAGGAGGCCTTCGCCGCCGCCCACGGGGCCGACCAGGCCGTGGCGGTGTCCAGCGGCACCGCCGCCCTCGAGATCATCCTGCGCACCATCGGGGTGGCCGGCGCCGACGTGGTCGTGCCGGCCAACACCTTCTACGCCACGGCGGGGGCCGTGGTCCACGCCGGAGGCCGGCCGGTGTTCGCCGACGTGTCGCCCACCACCCTGGCCCTGTCGCCCGACACGGTCGCCGCCGCCCTCACGCCGAGCACCGCCGCGGTGGTGGTGGTCCACATCGGCGGCATGGTGACTCCCGACGTCGAGGCGCTACGGGCCCTGTGCGACCAGCGGGGCATCGCCCTGGTGGAGGACGCCGCCCACGCCCATGGCTCGACGTGGCGGGGGCGCCACGCCGGTTCCTTCGGCGTCGGGGGGGCCTTTTCGTTCTACCCGACCAAGGTGGTGGCGGCGTCGGAGGGCGGCATGATCGTCACCGGCGACGCTCATCTGCGGGACGAGGCCCGCATCTACCGCGACCAGGGGAAGGCGGGCTTCATCGGCAACGATCACGTGCGCATGGGCCACGCCTGGCGGATGAGCGAGATGTCGGCGGCGGTGTGCCTGGTGAGTCTGGCCCGGCTCGACCGGGCCCTCGCCGTCCGACGGGCGGTGGCCCGCCGTTACGACGAGGCCCTGGCCCGGCTCGAAGGCATCACGGTCATCGCCGAGCCCGAGGGTTGTGTGTCGAACTACTACAAGTACATCGCCCTGCTGCCCGACGGCGCCGACCGCGACCAGCTGAAGAAGCAGCTGCGGACCGAGCACGGGGTGTCCCTCAGCGGGGAGGTTTACGCCACCCCGCTGCACCTGCAACCGGTGCTGTCCCCCTACGCCGACGGCCCCATGCCCGTGGCCGAGGATGTGTGCGCCCGCCAGGTGTGCCTGCCGGTCCACTCCGACATGACCGATGTCGAGGTGGATCACGTGATCGATTCGTTCGCCCGTTCCTACCGGGCGCTCTGAGCAAGACAAGGAGTCCCCGATGCGGGCGGTTGTGACAGGCGGATGCGGCTTCATCGGAAGCCATGTCGTGGGGCGGCTCTTGTCCGCCGGCCATGACGTGGTGGTGGTCGACCGCCATCTCAGCGCGGTGTGGCCCGATGCCGACTACCTGCGCATCGACATCCTCGACCTGGCCTCTCTGTCCGAGGCGGTGAGCGACGCCGACGTGGTGTTCCACCTGGCCGCGGTGGCCGACGTGGACAAGGCACTGCAGGCGCCGGTGGACACGGCCCAGATCAACCTGACAGGCACGGCCAACATCCTGGAGGCGTCGCGCCAGGCGGGTGTGGGCCGGTTCGTGCTGGCCAGCACGGTGTGGGTGTACGGGGCCGCCCCGGGAGACGGCGGCATCTCCGAGGACAGCCCCCTCGACCCGATGGCGGTCAACCACGTGTACACCGCCAGCAAGATCGGGGCCGAGATGCTGGTCCGCAGCTACCAGGCCCTCTACGGCCTCGACTACACCATCCTGCGCTACGGCATCCCCTACGGGCCGGGCATGCGCGACGAGCTGGTCATCGCTCGCTTCGTGCGCCAAGCCCTGGCCGGCCAGCCCCTGACCATCGCCGGAGACGGCTCGCAGTACCGCTACTACGTCTACGTCGAGGACCTGGCCGACGCCCACGTGCGGGTTCTGACCCCCGGGGCCGCCAACCAGGTGGTCGCCCTCGACGGCACCGAGCAGGTCAGCATCCGTCACATCGCCGAGTCGGTCCAGGAGGTCATCGGCGACGTCGAGGTGACCTACCAGCCCGCCCGGGCCGGCGATTTCGCCGGCCGTCAGGTCGACGCCCGCCGGGCGGCCGAGGTGCTGGGCTGGGCTCCCGAGACCCCGTTCAAGGAGGGGCTGCGCCGCTACGTCGACTGGTACCGGAGGTCGGCGTCGCGTCACCCGGCCGGACCCCCGGCATGAACGGGCCGGCTCCGGCCGGCACGCATCGCGCCCTGATCCTCTCCGGGTCGATCGGCAAGGGCCACGACGTGGTGGCCGAGGCCTGTGCCGACGCCCTGGCCTCCGTCGGCTGGGACAGCGACATCGTCGACTGCATGGCCCTGCTCGGCGGCGGGTTCAACGAGGTGGCCACCGGCATCATGAAAGGGCTGATGGCCGTGCCCGGCGCCTATGACGCCCTGCACTTCGGCCACCTGCGCACCGGCAGCCGCCTCGGGCGGGGGCTGGACCGGGCGGCGGCCGGCAAACTGGTCGGGCCGTTGCGACGGATGCTGGCCGAGCGGCCCGCCGACCTGTTGGTGTCGGTGTTCGCCACCGGGGGCGCGGTGGTGGACCGGCTCAAGCGCGAGCAGCCCCGCCTGCGCTCGGTCGTCTACTGCACCGACGCCTGCCCCCACCGGCTGTGGGTCCACGCCGGCACGGACCTGTTCATCGTCACCTCCGACATGTCGGCCGGGTTCATCCGCTACCACCGTCCGGGCGCCGAGGTGGCGGTGGTGCCTCCGGCCGTGCGCACCGAGTTCCACCGGGCCCCGGGGCGCGACGAGGCCCGCCACTCGCTGGGCCTGCCCACCGAGGGCACCTGCGTGCTGTTGATGGCCGGGGCGTGGGGGATGGCCCCTCTCGATCGCCTGGCCGGCCCGCTCGCCGACGCCGGCCACCACGTGCTGGTGGTGGCGGGCAACAACGAACGGCTGCACCAGCGGCTCGTCCGGCACGCTCGTCCCGGGGTGGTGCCCTTCGGCTTCACGACCCGCATCCCCGAGCTGATGGCGGCAGCCGACCTGGTGATCACCACCGCCGGGGACACCTGCACCGAGGCCCGGACCGTGGGCCGTCCGATGCTGCTGCTCGACACCGTCCCCGGACACGGCCGCGAGAACCTCCAGCTGGAGCTGGCCCGGGGCGGGGCGGCGGCCACCTCGGGGGACCCTCGCCTGGTGGCGGCGGCAGCCACCGCCCTCCTGGCCGGAGGGGGCGGGGCATCCTCGCCGACGGCGGTGCCGGAGGGCCCGGAAGGCCCGGAGGGGTGGGCTCGGCGCTTCGTCGGCGCCCTCGCCCCTCTGGGGTTGAACGCCGGCGGCGCCGACGCGCCGACGCCGTGAGCCGGCTGCTCTCCGAGGCGGTGCCGGCCGCCGTCGGGGCGACGATCTTCTACAACATCGCCCCGGTGGTCGAGGCCATGGCCGCCCGCCGGCAAGCGGCGGGCGCCGGTCTCGGGTTCGGCCTCCTCCTCCGCCTGGTCCGTCAGCCGCTGTGGCTGGCCGGGTTCGTCTGCGAGCTGTGCGGCTTCGCCCTCGAGGTCGTCGCCCTGACGGTGGCCCCGCTCATCCTCGTCCAGCCCCTGCTGGCCGCCGGGCTGACCGTCGTGGTGCTGGGCGGGGCGTTGTTCCTCGGCGAACGGCTCACCCGTTGGGGGGTAGCCGGCATGGCGTCGCTGGTGGGAGGGGTCGTGCTGCTCACCGCCTCGGTGGCCCGCGCCGGCGACGCCGGGGTCCTCCCGGCGCCGGACCGGCTGTGGCCGGCGGTCGCCGCCTGCACCGTGGCCGGGCTGACCGCCCTGGTCGGAGCGCTGCGGGCCGAGCGATCGGCGTCGACCGTGGGGGCGGGAGCGCTGTTCGGCGCCTCGGCCGGGGTGTTCTTCACCGTCGCCGCCGTGGCCACCCGCTACCTCGGCCTGCAGGTCCACCACCTCTCCGGGTCCTCCGTGGTCCGGGTGTTCACCGGCCCGGCCCCCTACCTGCTGGCCGTCTCCTCGATCGTGGCCACCAGCCTCCTTCAGCGGGGCCTCCAGGCCGGCACCGCCCTGTCGGCCGTGCCGGCCATGACCGCCCTGTCGGCGATCCTGCCGGTGCCGGCCGGCCTGGTGCTTTTCGGCGAGAACCTGCCCACCGGGTGGTGGCTGCCCCTGTTCTGCGTGGCCCTGGCCTTCACCCTGGCCGGCATCGCCCAGTTGGGCTCGGAGCGGGCCGTCCAGGTCGCCTTCGCCGGCGGTGACACCGACCCTCCTCAGGTGGCTGCTGACACCGGCCGATAGGGCGATGATGTCCTCGACCCAGCCCGCCGCCGCCCCCAAGCCCGGAGACGACGCCCACCGGGTCGCCCTGGGCGAGCTGCGGGCCGACCGGCGCCGCCTGGCGGTGCGGCTGGGCGCGGCTGCCGTTCTCGTGGGGATTGTCGTGGCCTTCGTGGTGCGCAACTCGCAGGCGGTGCGGGTCGACTTCCTGGTGGCCTCCCGCCATCCCCGGCTGATCTGGGTGATCCTCGTCTGCTTCCTCGTCGGGGTGGCGGTCGGGCTGCTGGCCGGATCACCGGGCCGGTTGCGCAAGCGACGGGAAGGTCGCCGCCACCACTAGCCGGGCGGACGACAAAGGCGGGATAGACGTCCCTCTCGTCGGGCTCGACTATGGCTGGGTCCGGCTGTTCCCCCGGAGCGGCTGGATCTTCTGATCCGGTGGGTCAGCCCCCGACGAGCCAGGGGAAGCGACGGTTGGTGGCGTCGAGCACGGCCCGGGCCACGGCGTCGTTGAGGCCCGGGCCCCGGATGGGGGCGGCGCCGACCACGAGGTCCTCGCGGCTGGGGGAGAGCAGGACCAGACCGACCAGGGCGACGTCGCGCTCGCCCAGGCGGACCACCGCCGCCGACTCGACGTCCACGAACGGCGCCACCGTCTCCAGTTGGAGCAGGGCGTCGAGGGTGGCCTTGGCGACCAGCCGGGGCATCAGGGCCGCCGTCGCCGGTCCCACCGCCGCTCCCACCACCTGCTCGTCGCCCTGGGACAGGGTCACCTCGACCCGGTAGCGCAGGCCGTCGGCCACCGCCGACACCGCCCCGATCCGGGGCCGCGCCGTCAGCCCGGCGGCGGCGCCGTCGCCCGAGCCACGGCTGTCGGAGGATCCGTTGGCGGCCTCGTCCCACAGGCGGGCGGCGTCGTCGGCGCCGCCCATCTGGACCACCGACACCACCCGACGGTCGATCTCCACCCCGAAGTGGGCCAGCGCCACCGTCTGCACGTCACGCACCACCTGCTTGGGGTGCTTCGCCGGGCCGGCCACGATGTGCACCTCGGTGACCTCGCCGTCCGGCGACACCACCACCTTGGCCCCCCCGACACCCGGGATGCGCCGCAGGTCCTGCTCGAGGTCAGCCAGGCCCTCCACCGCCGTCAGGGTAACCAGCGCCGCGCCGCCGCCGGTGGACACTCCGGCCCGGCCTCCCGGCCACCCTCCTGCCGGGGCGCGAGGGGGCCACGGGGCTCTTGGGGCTGGTGAGCGTGGCTGGTGGGGCGCCTGTAAACGGGGATGCCCGATCGGGGCTAGTAGGCGCAGGCGTGGAAATGGTCCGAAATGACTATCGACCCACGGTGAGGATGCCCTTACCGTTCTCGTCCGGCGGGACGCTCACGAGCGTCCTCCGACTGCCGATGCGAGATGTATCGGCGGTATGCACCGCACCTTGACAATCGAGTGGGAAGGGCAGCAGGGGCCACCCAGCGCATCACCCGAGCGGAGCGGAATCGGGTCCCGTCATTAGCGGACGCGGGGCTACACCATCCGTACGAGAGGGGGTGCCCCTACATGAAGAAGAACGCCATTGTCCGCGTGGTCGCCGCCGCCGCCAGCCTCGTCGCTGTGCTGCTGGCCGGTGGTGCCGGTTTCGGTATCGGCTAGTGATGTTTGATTCGACGGGTCCCGGCCGTCCTTCCCAGTCGGTTGTCGCGGTCACAGGCCAGGGGAAGCAGGTCGAGTTGGGCGGCACAGCCAGGCGGTCGAGGGTCCTGAGCGGCGGGTACGCCTTCCTGGCCGCCGGCCTGCTCGCCATCCTCTTCCACCACGCCGCCACCTCCGGCTCCTGGCCCCGGCCCTTCACCGTCCTGCTGTTCGCCTCGCTGTTGTGCGCGGCGGAGAACGCCTCGCTGGTGCTGCCGTCCAAGGTGGAGATCAGCCCCAGCTTCATGGTCATCATGGCCTGCCAGGCCGCCTACGGCACCCGGGCCGCCGTGTTGTCCGCCGCCCTCACCGGGGCGTTCGGGGGGGTGGCGTTCCGCACCCTCCGTCGCCGCCGTTACCGGTCGACGGTCGCCAACTGCTCCCAGATGGCCCTCTCCGCGGCCGCCGCCGCGGCCGCCGCCGGCGCCATCGGCCCCCCGCGGGGCCAGCTGCTGGTCGCCCACGTGGTGGTGGCGGCGGTGGCCTACGCCGCGGTGAACATCGGCCTGGTGCTGCCGGCCGTCTCCATCGAGACCGGGGCCAGCCCGGCCCAGGTGTGGGCCGACATGCGCCCGATGCTGCCCAACTACCTCACCTTCGGTCTGGTCGGCGCCCTCATCGGCCAGGTGTACACGTGGCTGGGCCCCGCCGCTCTCGCCCTGCTCGTCGTCCCGCTCGCCATCGCCCGCTGGAGCTTCTCGTCCTTCCTCGAGATCCACGAGGCCCGCGAGGCGACCGTCGCCGTGTTCCTGCGGGCCATCGAGGCCAAGGACGCCTACACCCACGAGCACACCAAGCGGGTGGCCCGCTACGCCGGCTACATCGGCGAGGAGCTCGGCCTCGATCCACTGCGCCAGGCCCACCTGCGCCAGGCCGCTCTCATGCACGACATCGGCAAGCTGGCCGTTCCCCGCCACCTGCTCAACAAGCCCGGCCGCCTCACCCCGGAGGAGTTCGCCCTCGTCCAGCGCCACGCCCACGTGTGCATCGACATCCTCTCCCAGGTCGATTTCCTGCGCCCGATGACCGCGGCGGCGGCCGGCCACCACAGCCGCTACGACGGCGGCGGCTACGGGGGTGAGTCGGAGACCGATCTGGAGGCCTTCGTGGTGGCGGTGGCCGACGCCTTCGACGCCATGACCTCGACCCGCTCCTACCGCAAGGCGCTGCCCCAGGCCGTCGCGTTCGAGGAGCTGCGCGACAAGTCCGGCAGCCAGTTCCACCCCGAATGCGTCGAGGCGCTGATCAACGCCATCGAGCGCCGCGGCGAGCACTACGGCGCCGGCTTCGAGCAGACCTCGGTCGAGTTCGAGGTGACCCCGCCGACCGCCGGGGTGGGGTCGGCCGGCCTCGGCGACCTCGAGGACCCCGCCGTGGTGACCGAGGGCAGCGAGCCGCCCGGGGAGGCGACGTGATCGCCCTCGACGTGGCCCTGCTGGCCGGGCTGGCCGTGGTCGCCGCCCTCGCCCTCCTGCTCGAGGTGCCTGTGCCCGGGGGCGGGGAGATCCCCCTCGGCGCCGCCCTCGTCCTGGCCGTGCTCTGCCTCGCCCGTCCGCCCTACGGCGTCGTCGTGGCGGTCGGCGCCGCGGCAATGGTGCTGGTCAGGGCCCGCCCGTGGCGGGGCTTGCGCTTCGTGCCCGCCGTCCTGGCCCATCCATCGGCCGATCCGCCGCCACCCAATGTCCGCCTCGGGGTGCTGGCGGCCAGGACGGCGGCGTCAGCGGTGGCGGCCGGGGCGTTGAAGTTCGGGCTGTACACCGCCGTGCCCCGCCTGTTCAGCGGGGGCCGCGACCTGGTGGTGGTGGGAGTGCTGGCCGTGGGCGTTGTCTACTTCGGCGTCGACGCCGCCGTGGTCCGCCGTCCGGCCGGCAGCCCCCGCCGCCGTCCCGTCGAGCTGCTCACCGTGCCGGTCGCCATGACCTGCGCCGCCGCCCTCCTGGTGGTCGGCTACCGGGTGGCGGGGGTCGAAGCGGCCCTGATCGCCGTCATCCCGCTGTTCCTCACCCGCTTCTCCTTCGCCCGCCGGGCTGCGGCCCGCCGTACCTACGAGCAGACCGTCCAGGCCCTCGGCACCCTGCCCGAGGTCGCCGGCTTCGCCTCTCTCGGCCATGCCGAGCGGACCGCCGGCTACGCCGCCCTGCTGTGCCGCAGCCTGGGCATCGACTCAGCGACCTCGGCCCGCATCGCCACCGGCTGCCACCTGCACCACCTGGGTGAGGTCTCGCTGCAGGCGCCCGAAGCCGGCGCCGAGCCGGTGACCGCGGCCCAGCTGGGAGAGGTGAGCGAGCAGATCCTCCAGGACACCGGGTTCCTCGCCGGGGTGGCCCCCCTCGTCGCCGAGGTGATCACCGCCGAACCGGCCCACGTCGGCCTGCACGCCGCCGTCATCCGGGTGGCCAGCACGACCGACGAGGCGGCCCGGCGCTGGCCCCTGCCGTGGGGCCACGCCGTTCCCCGCGGGGTCATCGACGAGGTGCTCGCCGCCCATCCCACCGGGCGTGAGGCCGCCGTCGCCGCCGAGCTGGTCCGCCTCGCCGAGCAGCGCCCCGAAGCGGTGTCCCGGGTGGCGGCCCTCCGCCCCCCCGGGTCAGACCTCGAGCTGCACGGGCCGGACGCCCACTCGCCGACGGCGGTGTAGCAGCCCGGCCAGCACGGTGGCGATGCCGGCGGACAAGACCAGGTCGCCGGGGGAGACCACGGTGTGCAGGGGTCGGACGGGGATGACGTCGGCCAGGCCCACGAACCGGTCTCCCGGTCCGGCCAGGTGGTGCTTGCCCGTCACCTGGACCCGGTCCACCCCCCCGGGCCGGGCCAGTCCGGAGGCGACGATGGCCGACGACCTGACCGGCATGCCGCCGTCGGCGCTGATCGGCACCAGGTTGAGCCCCACCCCCACGGCGACGAGGGCCATGCCCGCCCCGGCCACCGACAGGACGCCCGCCGCCGGAGTCTCGGACACGCCCCGGCCCGACACGTTGGCCAGGGCGAACACCAGCAGGGCGGCGTCCGACGCCAGCAGGACCGGGGCCGCCATCGACCCCGCCGCCCCGCTGCCGGCCTGGAGGGCGATGCCCAAGGCCAGGAGGGGGAGGGCGCGCAGGCCACCCAGGCTCAACCGGGAGATCCGTCCCCCCGTGGCCAGGCCGGCCACCAGGCCCACGACCAGCGCCGGCAGGGCGTAGAGCACCGGCGCTGACTGTAGCCAGCCCCCCGGACCGGGCCGCTGATCCCCGAGGAGCGGCCGATCATATTGGTAGACGACGGAATAAACTTGATGGTATAGTTGTCATGTCAGATGAACCATAGAGGATGAACCATAGAGGATGAACCATTAGAGGATGAACCATTAGAGGATGAACCTCAGGAGATGACCCTGAGGGGCCGGGCGGCCGAAGGGACAGCCCGACCGAGGAGCGACCAGCAGGAGGTGCGGACGATGCTGATGAGGTTCGACCCGTTCCGCGAGCTCGATCGTCTGACCCAGGAGGCGTTGGGCGGCCGGGCTCCGGCCATGCCGATGGACGCCTGGCGTCATGGGGACCACTTCGTGGTCAGCTTCGACCTTCCGGGGGTGGACCCGGAGTCGATCGACCTGACGGTCGAGGAGAACGTGCTCACCGTCAGGGCCGAGCGGTCCTGGCACCCCGAGGAGGGGGACCAGGTGATCGCAGCCGAGCGCAACCACGGGGCGGTGGCCCGACAGCTGTTCCTCGGAGAGAACCTCGACGCCGAGCGGATCGAGGCCCGCTACGAGAACGGGGTCCTGACCGTCACCATCCCGGTGGCGGAGAGAGCCAAGCCTCGGAAGGTGTCGGTCACCAGCGGCTCAGGGGGACAGGCCATCTCGGCCAGCTCCAACGCGGCGGCCTGACCGACCGGCTCTCGGACTGCCAGGGGCGGCGGCCACCCGCCGCCCCTGGTCGCGTTTCGGGGAGGGTTTGGGCCGCCCCCGTCATGTGAATAGACTCACAAGCATGGTCCGGTTGCGGCGCACCCGGCAGGACCCCGAGGGCTTCCGCCCCCGGGTCGTGGTCGTGGGGGCCGGCTTCGGCGGCCTGAGCTGCGCCCGGGCCCTGGCCGAGGCGCCGGTGGAGGTCACCCTGGTCGACCGGCGCAACTACCACACCTTTCAGCCGCTGCTCTACCAGGTGGCCACGGCCGGCCTCGACGCCGAGAGCATCGCCTACGCCGTGCGGGGCATGGTCCACCGCCATCCGGCCCTCGACTTCCGGGTGGGCACCGTCGTGGGGGCCGACCTGGACGGCCGTCACATCGAGCTCACCGACGGGGAGCGGCTGGCCTACGACTATCTCGTGGTGGCGGCCGGGGCGGTGACCGCCGACTTCGGCATCCCCGGGGTGGCCGAGCACTCCTTCCCGCTCAAGACCCTCACCGACGCCATGCGGCTGCGGGCCCACCTGCTGGAGCAGTTCGAGTGGGCCGACGCCCACAGACGAGACGAGGACCCGGCGGCCACGACGGTCGTCGTCGTCGGCGGCGGGCCCACCGGAGTCGAGCTGTGCGGCGGCCTGTCCGAGCTGATCCACGGGGTGCTGGCCCGTGACCACCCCCACCTCGACCTCACCGAGTCGCGCATCGTGCTGGTGGAGGCCACCGACCGGCTGCTCGGGGGGTTCTCCGCCGCCTCGGCCGAGAGTGCCCGGGCCACGCTCGAGAGCCGAGGGGTGGAGGTGCGGCTCGGCTCGGCCGTCGAGGAGGTGACCGCCGAGGGCGTGCGCCTGGCCGGCGGCGAGTTCGTTCCGACCCGGACCCTCGTCTGGACGGCGGGGGTGCGGGCCAACCCCCTCGGCGCCGCCCTCGGTCTCTACCTGTCCCGGGCCGGGCGCGTCGAGGTCGGCCCGGACCTGTCGGTGCCGGGACGCCCCGAAGTCTTCGTCGTCGGCGACCTGGCTGCCGCCTCCGACGAGCAGGGCCAGGTGTACCCGCAGCTGGCGCCGGTGGCCATGCAGCAGGGACGCCACGTGGCCAAAGTCATCGGCGGCCGCCTGACCGGCCGGAGCCCGGGCCGCTTCCACTACGTCAACAAGGGGGTGATGGCCACCATCGGCCGTAACGCCGCCGTGGCCGAGCTGCCCTTCGGCATCCGCGTCCGCGGTTTCCCGGCGTGGATCGCCTGGCTGGCCCTGCACCTGGTGTACCTGATCGGGTTCCGCAACCGGGCCACGGTGCTGCTCGACTGGTCCTGGAACTACCTCACCTACCAGCGCGGCGCCCGGCTCATCGTGCCGGTGCTCACCGACGACATCGGTGATCAGCTGGCCCGGCGCCGCCCGCCCTTCGACGACGACTTGGAGCCCCGGCCCTCCGGCTCGGACGGCTCGCCGGCCGGCTCGCCGCCGGCCGCGGCCCGCTTGCCCTGACCGTCCTTCGACGCGGCCAGGCTGGCCTCAAGGGCCGCCATGAGGTCGATCACCGGGGCGGTCGAGGCGGCCGCCGGCTGGGTGACGAGCTCCTGGCCCTCGGCCTTGGCCTCGATCAGGGACATGACCGCTTCGCGGTAGGTGTCGTGGTAGCGCTCGGGCTCGAAGCCGGTGGCGAGCGACTCGACCAGCTGGCGGGCCATGGTGAGCTCGCGCTCGCTGGTCTCCGACGGCCCGGGGAGGCCCTCCAACTCGTCGCGGGACACGACCTCGTCGACGAAGTTCATGGTGGTGAGCACGAGGGCGTCGCCGACCGGTCGCACCGCGCACAGGTACTGCTTGGTCCGCATCACGACCCGGGCGATGCCCACCCGGTTGGTCTCGCGCATGGCGTCGAGCAGCAGCCGGTAGGGCTTGGCCCCCCGGACGTCGGGCACCAGGTAGTAGGACGTGTCGTAGTAGAGCGGATCGATGTCGTCGAGGGAGACGAAGTCCTCGATGTCGATGGTCTGGGTGGCCGCCGGGTCGAGCGCGTCCAGCTCCTCGGGATCGATGACCACGTACTGGCCCGGGGACAGCTCGTACCCCTTGGCCAGGTCCTCGTAGGGGACCTCCTCGCCGTCGAGGGTGCACACCCGCTTCTGCTGGATCCGGGCGCCGTCCTCGGCGTGCAGCTGGTGGAAGCGGATGGTCTTCTTGCGCACGGCCGTGTGCATCTTCACCGGCACGTTGACCAGCCCGAAGCTGATCGACCCGCTCCAGATTGGCCTCGGCATCGGTTACCTCCCTGCCCCCAGCAGGTTACAGGCGAAGGTCTACCTTTCCGCCCTGGATGCGGACCTGCAGGGACCGCTGCGGGTGGGCCGACGGCCCGGTGAGGGCCTCGCCGTCGGCCAGGCGGAAGGTGCTTCCGTGCCACGGGCAGGTCACCTGGCCGTCGGCGACCTTGCCTTCGCACAGTGGTCCGCCCTGGTGGGCGCACTGGTTGGCCAGGGCGTAGATCCGCGCCTGGTGGCGCACCACCATCACCGGCAGGCCGCCGAGGTCGACCCGCACCGGCGCCGATTCGGTCAGCTCCGACTCCTCGGCGACCGTGGTCCAGCCCTCCTCGTCGGGGGCGAAGGCGCTGCGGTCCACGCCGACGCCGCGGCGGTAGGAGAGATGGCCACCGAGGAAGCCACCCATGGCGGTGGCCCCCGCCCCGGCCAGGGCCAGCAGACGGCCCCTCAGGCGCCGGCCCCGCTTGCGCGAGTACCAGGACGCGCCGAACAGGGTGGTGGCCACCGCGTTCGAGGCGGCGTGCACCACCCCCACCCGGGACTCCGGGCCGGAGAGGGTCTGCCAGTCGTTCAGACCGCTGGCCGCGGTGGGCACGGCGGCTATGAGCCCGAGGAAGATGAGGCGGTCGGCCGCCTTGGCCCGCTTGCGTCCGCCGACGAGGTCCATGAGCAGGGCGCTGGTGAACGATCCGATGGCCACGTCGGTCAGCAGTGGGTGGAGCGGGTGGCCCATCCACGTGCCGCTCAGCGCGGTGTTCGCCGGCGAGGCCGGCTTGGCCACCCGCCCGGCCAGGTCGCGCAGCGGGCCGACCACTCCGTCGAGAGCCTCGACGCCCTCCAACCGGGCCGGAAGATCGCGCAGGGGGCGGGCCACCCGCCCGAGCGCGCCGTCGGACTGGTCCATCGGTTGGCCTCCTCGCTCGCCCAGGCCGGCGCCCGGGTCGCCTGGGGGGGCCATACCCGCCCGGCGCCCGCCCGCAACGGGCGGCCAGCGGGTAGGGAGCCGGGGTGACGCTCTACACGGTGGGGCACGGCACCCTGGCCCCGGACGAGCTGCTGGCGGTGCTGGGCGGCGCCCACGTCGACGCCGTGGTCGACGTGCGCACCGTGCCGGGCAGTCGGCGCCACCCGCACTTCTCCCGCGACCGGCTGGCCGAGTGGATGCCGGCGGGCGGGGTCGGTTACCGGTGGGAGCCGGAACTGGGCGGGTTTCGCAAGCCCCGGCCCGACTCGCGCCACGTCGCCCTGCGCCATCCCTCCTTCCGGGGCTACGCCGACTACATGGACACCGACACTTTCGCCGCCGCCCTCGAACGGCTGCTCGAGGAGGCGGCCCAGGGCCGGGTGGCGGCCATGTGCTCGGAAAGCGTGTGGTGGCGTTGTCACCGCCGCCTCCTCGCCGACGCGGTGGTGGTCGGCCGGGGCGGCGAGGTTCTCCACTTGATGCACGACGGGCGGGTCGAGCCGCACCGCCCGACCGAAGGGGTGCGACCCGACGGGGAGAGGCTGGCCTACGACGTCGGCGTCACCCCGCCGCTCGGCAGCTGAGACCTCAGCCCGACACGGTGGGCCCGGCCCGGTCGACGGTGATGCGCACCAGCACCCGCTGCTCGTCACGCATGGCCCGGCGATAATCGTCCCAGTCGGGATGCTCACCGGACGCCCGGCGGTAGTAGTCCTCCAAGCCCTCCATGGCCTCGGGCAGCTCGACCACCTCGGCCTCGCCCTCGAGCTGGGCCCACTCGCCGAAGAAGCCGTCGTTGATCACGCACAACCACGCCCGAGGGTGACGGAGCAGGTTGCGCGTCTTCATGGCCGTGCGCCGGGTGCTGACGACGACCCGGCCGTCGCCGTCGAGGGCGACGGTGACCGGTGAGAGCTGGGGCTGGCCGTCGGCCCGCAGGGTGGCCAGCATCGCCCGGTGGTTGCGGTCCACGAACCGCAGCGCCTCTTCGATCTGCATCGTCAATCCTCCTGTGCCGACGGGAAGCGCGCCGGACGCTTCTCCTTGACTGCCGCCACCCCTTCGGCCGCGTCGGCGCCGAGGAATCCGAGCATCTCGAGGGCGAGCGAATGTTCAAAGATCGGCATGGCCATGCGCAGCCAACCGTTGAGGGAGCGCTTGGTCCACCGCAGGGCGTTCTGCGAGCCCCGACCGAGGCGGTCGGCGATCTCCAGGGCGGCGTCGAGCACCTCGGCCTCGGGCACGCACCGGCTGACCAGGCCGATGCGCTCGGCCTCGCGCCCGTCGAGGAAGTCGGCGGTGAGCAGGTAGTACTTGGCCTTGGCCATGCCGCACAACAACGGCCACACCACGGCGGCGTGGTCGCCGGCGGCCACCCCCAGCCGGAGATGCCCGTCGGTGATGCGGGCCGTCTCCGACATGATCGATATGTCGGCCAGCAGCGCCACCGCCAGCCCAGCGCCGACCGCCACGCCGTTGATGGCCGACACGATCGGCTTGTCGGTCTCCATCATCCTGGTGACGATGGCGGCCGCGTCGCGCAGTTGCACCAGCACGGCGTCGTAGCTGACCGTCATCTCCTCGATCATCGACAGGTCGCCGCCGGCGGAGAACGCCTTGCCGGCTCCGGTGATCACGGCGACCCGGGCCGAGTCGTCGGCGTCGAAGGTGGCCCACACTTCGGACAGCTCGCGGTGCAGACGCTCGTCGGCCGCGTTGAGCACGTCGGGGCGGTCGATGGTCACCAGCACCACCCCGTTGGGTCTCCGCTCGAAGCGAAGATGTTGAAAGTCGTTGTATTCCACGGGACCTCCGGGTGGCGGCGGCCGGTGGTGGCCGTAGAGTGCGGCGGTGACCGACGTGGCCGACCCTAGTGCCCTGTTCCGTCTCGACGGCCGGGTGGCCATCCTCACCGGCGCCTCCAGTGGCATCGGCGAGCGCTTCGCCCGGGTTCTCAGCGCCGCCGGGGCCCGGGTGGTGATGGGGGCCCGCCGCGTCGACCGGCTGGAGAAGTTGGCCGCCGACCTGCCCGGCGCCACGGCCGTTGCCTGCGACGTCACCGTCGACGCCGACCTCGCTCGCTTGGTCGACACCGCCGCCGGCCTGACCGGGCGGGTCGACCTGCTCGTCAACAACGCCGGCATCTCCGACCCGGTCCCCGCCGAGGAGGAGCCGCCGGCGACGTTCCGCCAGATCATCGACGTGAACCTCACGTCGGTCTTCCTGCTGACCCAGATGGTCGCCCGGCGCATGCTCGAACAGGGGGGCGGGGTGGTGGTCAACGTGGCGTCGGTCCTCGGCGTGCTGGGCACCGGTCAGATACCGCAGGCGAGCTACGCCGCCAGCAAGGGCGGGGTGGTGAACATGACCCGCGAGCTCGCCGCCCAGTGGGCTCGCCGGGGCGTGCGGGTGAATGCCATCGCCCCCGCCTGGTTCCCCTCGGAGATGACCGAGGAGATGTTCGCCGACGAGGCCAGCCAGCGCTGGATCCGCCGCAAGACCCCCATGGGTCGCCCCGGCGAGCTGGCCGAGCTCGACGGCGCCCTGCTGTTCCTCGCCGGCGACGCCAGCACCTACGTCACCGGCCAGGTCCTGTGCGTGGACGGCGGCTGGACGGCCGTCTGAGCGGGCAGGACCTATGGGTTGGTATAGGGAATAACCTATAAATCCCTAGAGGGCCCGGTCCGTCCGGTCAGCCGCAGGCCAAGACCACCTTGCCGAACTTCCCCCCCGCGGCGAAGCGCTGGTAGGCGGCGGCCGCGTCGTCCAGGGGAAAGACGGCCTCGACCGGCGGCGCCACCTTCCCCGCCCCCAGCAGGGGCAGCACGTGCCGCTCGACCTGGCGGGCCGCCTCCGCTTTGGCCTCGAGGGGGCGGGACCTGAGGGTCGAGCCGTGGATCCGGGCCCGCTTGCCCATCAGGGCGAACAGGTCGATCTCGCCTCGTCCGCCGGCGCTGAGGCCGATGATCGAGATTCGCCCGCAACCGGCCAGGCAGGACAGGTTGGCCTCCAGGTTCACCGCCCCGACCAGCTCGAGGATCACGTCGAAGGGGCCGCCCCCGGCGAAGTCGTCGTGGGGGACCACCCCGGCGCCGAGGGCCTCGACCCTGGGCCGCAGTTTCGGGTCGCGCACCGACGCCGTCACCTGGGCTCCCACCGCCACCCCCAACTGGACCGCCGAGGTCCCCACCCCGCCGGCTCCACCATGGACGAGCAACCGTTCACCGGGCCCCAGCCCGCACTGGGTGAACAGGGCGTCGTGGGCGGTGATGAACGTCTCCGGGAAGGCGCCGGCGACCTCCCAGCTCACCCCGTCGGGCACGGGCATGGCGACCCGTTCGTGCACCACGGCCAGCTCGGCCTGGGCGCCCCCTCCGACCAGCGCCATCACCCGGTCGCCGGGCGAGAACCGGGTGGCGTCGGGCCCGCAGGCGATGACCTCGCCGGCCAGCTCGAGGCCGGGGATGTCGGCGGGGGCGCCGGGGGGCGCCGGGTACAGCCCCTGGCGCTGCAGCAGGTCGGCGGCGTTGATCCCGGCGGCCCGCACCCGGACGAGGATCTCGCCGGTGCCCGGTGTCGGGTCCGGCCGCTCGTCGGTCACCACCTCTCCGCCGGCGACAGTCAGCGCTCTCATCACTCCATCCTTGTTCAGGCGGTCGTCGTTCGGGCGATCGTCGTTCGGGCGATCTCGTTCAGGTGATCGTCAGCCGGTGGCGGCGGCGGCGGGTGATCACCTCGCAGGTCCCGTCGCCGCACACGGCGGCGGAGACTTCCACCAGCAGGGTGCCGGTGTCCGGCCGAGCCCCGCCCGTCAGCTGGACCAGGCGGCAGACGTCGTCGAGGGCCCACTGGCGGGCCCCCGGGGCGAGAAGGTGAGGTGGGCGGGCTTCGACGGCGGCCCGGACCGGCGGCCCCGCCGAGTCGTCGAGGGCCCGGCCGTCCAGGGAGATGGTGAGGTCGAGGGTGAAGGTGGATCCGCGCCGGGCGGTCACCCCGGCGGCCGGGCGGGCGTCCAATCCCGACAGGTCGATGGGCAGCGGCTCCACCCGTCCCGTCGCCGGGTCGACCGTCACCACCCGGTGGTGGTTGGTGTCGGCGACCAGCAGCCGACCCTCGGGCGTCACGTCCAGGCCGCCCGGCTCGTCGAGGGTGCCGTCTCCGACGGGGATGGTGGCGAGCTGGCTGCCGTCCCACACCCGCAGGCGCGAGTTGAAGGTGTCGGCCACGAACACGGTGGCGCCCCGCGCCGCCACGCCGAGAGGGTGCTGGAGGCGGGCCTGGGCCGGGGGGCCGTCGTCGTGTCCCCAGTCGAAGAGACCCTCACCCACGATGGTCGTCACCCGCCCCTCGGCAGACAGCAGCCGCAGGGCGCTGGACTCGGCGTCGGCGAACACGATCCCGCCGCGGTCCAGGCACAGGCCCGACGGCTGGGCCAGCTCGGCTTCGGTCGCTGGTCCGTCGGCCAGCCCCTCGCGGCCGTTCCCCGCCACCGGCTCGGCGGGTCGGGGACCCCCGGGCACCCGCCAGAGGCGGTGGCGCCCGGCCTCGGCCACCACCGCGGCGCCCGACGGCTCGACCACCACATCCCAGGGCGACGCCAGTCCGTCGACCACGGTCGTCAGCGGCCCGGCCCCCTCCTCGCTGAGCTCGACCTCGACCACCCGGTCGGCGCCGGTGTCGCAGATGATCAGGCCCCGGCCGGTGAAGCGGACGCCCTGGGGCTGGGTGAGCCCGGTCACCTCGGCGACGGCGAGGCCGTCGGGGTAGGCGACCAGGACCCGGTCGTGGCCGGTGTCGGACACGGCGATCCGCTCTCCGCCGGGGTCCACCGCCACTTTGCCCGGAAAGGCGAGCGGTCCCGCCGGCGGGGCCGACGCCGGGCCCCGTCGACGTCCGCGCACCAGAGTGCCGGCGGCCGACGCCCGCGCGACCACGTCGGCCACGGCGTCATCGAGCACCGGACCGCAACCCTCGCCGGAGGCCGCCCCCACCACGTATCCCTCAGGGTCGACGAGCACGACCGTCGGCCATCCCTTCACCGCGTACTGGTCCCACGTCACCAGCTCGGGATCGTCCAGCACGGGGTGGGTCACGCGGTGGCGAACCAGGGCAGCGCGCAGGGCCGCTTGGTCAGCCTCGCGGGGGAATTTCGGTGAGTGGACGCCGACGACGACCAGTTCGTCGCCCCACTTCTCCTCCAGCGGGCGCAGCTCCTCGAGCAGCCGCAGGCAGTTGACACAGCAGTAGGTCCAGAAGTCGAGGAGCACGACCTTCCCGCGCAGGGACGCCATGGACAGGGGAGCGTCGGTGTTCAGCCAGCCCCCGGAGCCGGACAGCTCTGGCGCCCTGATGCGGCTGCGTCTGATCGCCAATGGCCTCCCTCCGTGGACGGAGGGCTCAGCCGTTGACCCGGCCGCCTCCGTCAAGGCCGTCGCGGAAGATCGAGGCGTAGCGTACGTTCGTGCCGGTGTGGTCGGCGACGATCATCTCGCCCCCGCCCACGTAGATGCCGACGTGGTCCACCGGCTGGTAGTAGAAGACGAGATCGCCCGGCTGCAGCTGGCTGATCGGCACCCGGGTGGTGTCGTCCCACTGGCCGGCGGCCGAGTGGGGGAGGCCCACTCCGGCCTTGCCCCACACGTACATCGTCAGACCGGAGCAGTCGAAGCTGTCGGGCCCGGCGGCGCCGTAGACGTAGGGCTTGCCGAGCTCGGCCCGGGCCCACGCCACGGCCGTGCCCGCCCCCTGGCCGGGTGGCGGCAGGTTGGCGGGGGAGAAGCTGGAGCGGGAGGCCGCCTGGGCCTGGATGCGGGCCTGGGCCGCGGCCGCCTTCTGCGCCTCCACTTGGGCGACCAGATCGGCGAGGTGGCCCTTGACCGCGGCCAGCTGGGCTTGCTCGGCGGCCGCCGCCCGGGCCGAAGCGTCGCGGGCGGACCTCACCGAGTCGACGGCGGACTGGGCGCTGGCCTGGGCCGACTCCAGCTGGGCCTGGCGGGCCTGGAACTGGAGGATGGCGGCGTGGTACGAGTCGATGGCGTTCTGCTCGGAGTCGGCGACGCTCGACATGTATCCCTGGCGCAAGGCGGCCGCCGTCTCGCTCGACTGCATGAGCTGCTGCACCCCGACCATGTCTCCGCCCTGCAGGTAGGCGGTGACGGCCTGGTTCTTGAGGGCCTGGCGGGTGGAGGCGACCTCGGACTGGGCCTGGTCGTAGGCGTCGCGGGCCGCCGCCAGTTGCTGGTTGACGCCGTTCAGGCGGTTCTGGGCCTGGTCGAGCTGCTCGTCGAGGCGGGCCATCTGGGCGTCGAGGGCGCCCAGCCTGGCGGCGATCTGACTGGCCTGGGCCTGGGCGGACGCGATGGGGTCCGCCGAGGCGACGCCGGCGAGGCCGGCGGTCATCACCGCAGCGCCGAAAATGGCCGCGACGACCCGGAGCCTGTTCGTGGTGCCGGCTCCCCGCTGGGCCGTAGAGGTCGTGAGTCTGCTCGTGAACAGGTTCACAACGGGCGCCGAAGGTAGTCGCCCCGACGCCGCGCTTGCAAGAATTGCCGCGAAAGGCCAGGTCAGCGGGGCCGTGCGCGCGCAACCGGCCCCCCTCGACGGCAGGGTGGCGTCGGTCGCCGGCCGTCGGCGCCTAGGTCTACCGTGCCCGCATGAGCCCTGCCGCAAACGAGCCCGAGTACCGGATCGAGCACGACTCGATGGGCGAGGTCCGGGTGCCGGCCTCGGCCCGCTGGGGAGCCCAGACCCAGCGGGCGGTGGAGAACTTCCCGATCTCGGGGCTGCGCATCGACCGGGCCCTGATCGCCGCCCTGGCCCAGATAAAGGGGGCGGCGGCCGAGGAGAACGTGCGACTCCGGCTGGTGGCCAAGGACGTGGGGGCCGCCCTGGCCGCCGCCGCCGGCGAGGTGGCGGCCGGGGAGTGGGACGACCAGTTTCCGGTCGACGTCTACCAGACCGGCTCCGGGACCTCTTCGAACATGAACATGAACGAGGTGCTGGCCCATCTGGCGGGGGAGCGGCTGGGGCGAGAGATCCGGCCCAACGACGAGCCCAACGCCTCGCAGTCCTCCAACGACGTGTTCCCCTCCGCCATCCACCTCGCCGCTGGCCGCCTCCTCGCCGAGGAGCTGGTGCCGGCCCTGGACCATCTGGCCAAGACCCTGCGGGCCAAGCAGCGTCAGTTCCGCGCCGTGGTCAAGTCGGGCCGGACCCACCTGATGGACGCCACGCCCGTCACCCTCGGCCAGGAGTTCGGCGGCTACGCCGCTGCCATCGACCATGGCATCGAGCGGGTGCAGGCGTGCATGGCGCGGGTGTGCGAGCTTCCCCTGGGCGGCACGGCCGTGGGCACCGGGCTCAACGCACCCAAGGGATTCGCCAAAGGTGTCATCCGTCGTCTGGCCGAGGCGACCGGGCTACCTCTCACCGAGGCGCGCGATCACTTCGAAGCTCAGGGGGCGCGTGACGCGCTGGTCGAGGCATCGGGCGTCTGCCGCACCATCGCCGTGTCGCTGTACAAGTGCGCCAACGACCTGCGCCTGATGTCGAGCGGTCCCCGCACCGGGCTCGGCGAGATCCACCTGCCCGACCTACAGCCCGGCTCGTCGATCATGCCGGGCAAGGTGAACCCGGTGGTGCCCGAGGCGGTGTGCCAGGTGGTGGCCCAGGTGTTCGGCAACGACGCCGCCGTCGCCTTCGGAGGGTCGGCGGGCAACCTCGAGCTCAACGTCATGCTGCCGGTCATCGGCCGCAACCTGCTCGAGTCGATCCGGCTGTTGGCCAACGTGAGCCGGGCCCTGGCCGACAAGTGCGTCAAGGGGATCACCGCCGACGAGGAGCAGTGCCGCACCTATGCCCTTTCGTCTCCTTCGGTGGGAACGTCGCTCAACCCGTACATCGGCTACGAGGAGGCCGCACGCGTCATCAAGACGGCCCTCGCCGAAGGAAAGGACCTGCGCACCGTCGTCATCGAGCAGGGGTTGCTCAGCGAGGAGGAGGCGGACCGCGCCCTGGACGTCATGGCGATGACCAAGGGCGGCATTGTGAAGTGACCGACGGACGGTAGGGCCGTGCATCCCATCGAGCGCCTGCGCATGGTGGCCAGGGCCGAGGGCGCCGGACCCTCGTTGCTAGCTCGCGAGGCGGCCGCCGCCCTGGCGTCGCTGGGCGGGGACCCGGCGGCGGTGGTCACCGGCTGCCGCCGTCTCGTCGACCGCCACATGGAAATGGGCCCGATGTGGTGGATGGCAGCCCGGGTTCTCGCCGCCCCGGATCCGGTGGCCGAGGCCTACCGGGCCGCCGCCCAGCTCGACGAGGACCCGACGGCCGATCGGCTGGCCGTCGAACTGCCGGCCGACGCCGCCACCGTCGTGGTCGTCGGCTGGCCCGAGCAGGCCGCCCAGGCGCTGCGCAAGCGGGGGGACCTCGAGGTCCTGGCCGTGGACGTGGATGGCGAGGGGGCGGCCCTGGCCCGGCGGCTGTCGGGCGCCGGAGGCGACGCCCTCGAGGTCGACCCCGCCGGCATCGGAGCGGCCGTCACCGTGGCGGGGGTGGTGCTGCTCGAAGCGCTGGCGGCCGGCCCAGACGGCTTCCTCGCCGCCACCGGCTCCAAGGCGGCCGCCGCCGTCGCCCGGGCCGAGGGTGTGGCGGTGTGGCTGGCGCTCGGTGTCGGCCGGGTCCTCCCGGCCCGACTGTGGGAGGCGCAACTGGCGCGCATCGACGGGCGGGGCGAGGAGCCGTGGGAGCGCCCGTTCGAGGTGGTGCCCCTGGCGTTGGTCGACGAAGTCGTGGGGCCGGCGGGGAGGGGGTCGCCCGCCAGCGTCGCCGGGCGGGCCGACTGCCCGGTGGCGCCGGAGCTGTTGCGGGCCTCCGGGTGACCTGCGGGGCCATTCGGTCCCACGACTAGCGTCGACCGCATGGGTGAGATCGTCGAGTTCCCAAGCAATGGTTCGACCGGCCAGGGTTACCTGGCGACCCCGGCGGCCGGCCGCGGGCCGGGCGTGGTTGTGATCCAGGAGTGGTGGGGTCTGGTCGACCACATCAAGGACGTCTGCGACCGCTTCGCCGACGAGGGCTTCGTCGCCCTGGCTCCGGACCTGTACCACGGCGAGACCACCAGCGAGCCCGACGAGGCGGGCAAGAAGATGATGGCGCTCAACATCGAGCGGGCGGCCAAGGACATGTCGGGCGCTGTCGACAGGGTCGACGAGCTTTCCGACGGCCGGGGGGTTGGGGTGGTCGGCTTCTGCATGGGCGGGGGCCTCGCCCTGGTGCTCGGCTGTCACCGTCCCGACAAGGTCCGCGCCGTCGTCCCGTTCTACGGGGTGATCGCCTGGCCCGAGGCCCAGCCCGACTACTCGAAGCTGTCGGCGGCCGTCGAGGGCCACTACGCCGAGAAGGACGGGTTCTTCACGCCGGACAAGGTGCGTGAGCTCGAGGCTCAGTTGAAGGATCTCGGCAAGCAGGCGCAGCTATTCATCTACCCGGGGGTCGACCACGCCTTCTTCAACGACACCCGACCCGAGGTCTACAACGCCGAAGTGGCCCAGCAGGCGTGGATGCGCACGCTGGCCTTCCTGCGCTCGAACATCGGCTGAGTGACCGGGCCGGTCACCACCTACCTGGAGCTCGGCCTGGCCCTCGGCCGCCACGTCGAGGGACTGGTCGACGCCTACTACGGGCCCGCCGAGCTGGCCGAACGGGCGGCGGCCGCACCCCTTGTGCCCCCCGCCGATCTGGTCCGGCGGGCGACCGAGCTGCTCGAGTCCATCGACGCAGGAGACGCCGAGGACGGCGAGGCCCTCGACGACACCCGACGCCGGTGGCTGCGGGCCCAGGCGAAGGGGCTGCGCACCACCGCCCGGGTGCTGGCCGGAGAGCAGCTGGGCTACGCCGAGGAGGTGGAGGCCTGCTACGGGGTGGCGCCTCGCCGCCAGGACGAGGAGGTCTTCGCCGCCGCCCACCGGCGCCTCGACGAGGTGCTGCCCGGCTCGGGCCCGGTGGCCGACCGCTACATCGCCTGGCGCGAATCGCAGGCGGTGCCCGTCGACCGGCTGGAGGGCGCCATCCGTTCGCTGGCCGACGACCTGCGCCAGCGGACCTCGTCCATGTTCGGGCTGCCCGCCGGCGAGCAGGTCGATTTCGAGCTGGTCACCAACCAGCCGTGGGCCGGCTTCAACTACTACCTCGGAGGGCTGCGTAGCCGGGTGGCGGTCAACACCGACCTGCCGGTCCTCAGCACCTCGCTCGCCCACCTGGTGGCCCACGAGGCCTACCCCGGTCACCACACCGAGCACTCCCGCAAGGAGGTGGGCCTCGTCCGGTCCCGCCGCCTGCTGGAGGAGACGATCTTCCTCGTGGGCACACCCCAGTGCCTGCTGGCCGAGGGTCTGGCCGACCTCGGCCTGGAGGTGGTGATGGGACAACGGCCCGAGTCCGCGGTGGCCGACCACCTGCGGCCGCTCGGGGTCCCCTACGACGCCGAGGTGGTGGCGGCGGTGGCCACGGCCGGCGAGGACCTCGGCTACGTGCGGGCCAACGCCGCCTTCATGCTGCACGCCGACGGGGTGGACCCCGAGGCGGTGGTGGACTACCTGGCCCGCTGGTCGCTCCTGCCCCGCCCCCGGGCGCAGAAGTCGGTGTCGTTCCTCCTCGATCCGACGTGGCGGGCCTACATCACCTGCTACATCGAGGGTTTTCGCCTGTGCCGGCGCTTCGTCGCCGGTCAGCCCGAACGCTTCGGCCGGCTCATAACCGAGCAGCTCGTCCCCGAGGATCTGGCCGCCTGAGGGGCCCTTTCCTCGCTGGCACCTGCCGCGGAGACACCCTTAGCATCGGACCATGTCCCAACGATCCCGCGACCTTCCCCGCCGTTCCTGCCTGTCGGTCCCCGGGTCCAGCGAACGTTTTCTCGAGAAGGGCCCGACCGTCGCCGCCGACATGACCTTCCTCGACCTCGAGGACTCCGTCGCCCCGCTGGAGAAGGTGGCGGCCCGGGCCAAGGTCGTCGACGCCATCAAAAACCAGGACTGGGGGGAGCGGGTCCTGTGCGTCCGGATAAACGCATGGGACACCGAGTGGACCTACGGGGACGTCATCGAGGTCGTCGGCAACGCCGGGCCGCGCCTCGACGAGGTCATGCTGCCCAAGGTGCAGTCCGCCGCCGAGGTGGTCGCCCTCGACCTGCTGCTGACCCAGGTTGAGAAGACCTCGGGGCTGCCGGCCGGCCACATCGGCATCGAGGCCCAGATCGAGACCACCCGCGGCCTCATCAACGTGGAGGAGATCTGCGCGGCGTCGCCCCGTCTCGAGACGATCATCTTCGGCCCGGCCGACTTTGCCGCCTCGATGGAGATGCCCGTCCTGACCGGGGGAGTGGAGATCGCCGACTACCCCGGCGACCACTTCCACTACGTGTTCTCCAAGATCCTCATGGCCGGCCGGGCCAACGGGCTGCAGGTCATCGACGGGCCCTATCTCTACGTGCGTGACCCTGACGGCTTCCGCGAGTACTGCAAGCGCACCCGGACGCTCGGCTACGACGGCAAGTGGGCCCTCCACCCCGACCAGGTCGCCATCCTCAACGAGGTCTTCTCGCCCACCCAGGAGCAGTTCGACCGGGCCTGGGCCATCCTCGACGCCTACGAGCAGGCGACCACCCACGGGGCGCCGGGTGAGCGCAAGGGCGCGGTCATGTTCGGCGACGAGATGATCGACGAGGCCAGCCGCAAGATGGCCATCAAGTTCGTCAGCCGGGGCGAGCGGGCCGGCCTGCGCCGCACAGACGCCTGAGCGGGTGCCCGGCGCTCGCCCGGTCATCGACGCCGTCATACCGGCGCGCAACGAGGAGCCGACCGTCGCCTCCGTGGTGGAGGCCTGCCTCGCCTGCCGCTACGTGCGCCAGGTGGTCGTGGTGGATGACGGATCCACCGACGACACCGCCACCCGGGCCGCGGCCGCCGGCGCCAAGGTCGTGCGTCGGGGACCCCTAGCCGACGGGTCCGGTGGCCCGTCGCTGGCATTTGAGCGGTCGCAGGGGTCCAAGGCCCACGCCATGGAGGCGGGCGTCGAGGCGAGTGACGCCGAGGCCATCCTCTTCGTCGACGCCGATCTCATCGGGCTGACCGCCGCCCATCTCGATGCCATCTGCCAGCCCTACGTCGAGGGCCGGGCCGTCATGTCGCTCGGCACCTTCGACTACCGGTGGCTCAACCCGCTGGTGGTGCGGCTGCCGCCGACCACCGGTGAGCGCATCGTTCCCCGCTGGGTGTTCAACGCGGTGCCGCCCTCCAAGCGCGACGGCTACACCATCGAGGTGATGATCAACGAGGTGATCGCCGAAGGCCGCTGTTCGACGACCGCCCGGGTCATGAAGGGTGTGACCCACCGGACCAAACGCCAGAAGTTCGGCTGGCCCGACGGGTGGCGGCGCACCTGGCAGATGTTCTGGGACATGGTCGGCGTGCTGCGGACGGTGCGGGCCCGCAGCTACTGGTTCTACCTGCGCGACCTGCGGGTCGAGGGTTAGTCAGCTGTAGCGGGCGACGGCGTGCAGGGCGGTGCCGACCAGGGCGCCCACGACCGTGCCGTTGATCCGGATGAACTGCAGGTCGCGGCCGAGCAGGAGCTCGAGCCGGCGGGCGGTCTGGCCCGCGTCCCAGCGGCTGACGGTGCCGCTGACCAGGTCGGCCAGCTCGTCGTGGAACTGGTCGGCCAGGGCCCGGACCGCTGACTCGGCCGCCTGGTCGACGCTGGCCCGCAACCGAGGGTCCTCGGTCAGGCGCTCACCGGCCGAGCGCAGCGCCGCGGCCAGACGCCGGCGCAGCTCGGAGTCGGGGGCCGCCGCCTGGGAGCGCAGGGTCGCCTTGAGGTCGTGCCACAGCGACGACGACCACTCGCGTAGCTCCGAGTGCTCGAGCAGCTGGCGCTTCAGCTCCTCGGCCCGTTCCTGCATCTCGGGCGACGTCTCCAGCCGCTCCGAGAGCGACTCCAGCCAGACACCGAACTGGTCGCGGGCCCCGTGGTCGGGATCGGTCGCCGCGCCGTGAAGCTGCCGACGCAGCCGGCGCAGGAGCCGATCGAAGACCGCGTCGTCGACCACCTCCGGCACCCAGCGGGGCGACTCGGCCCGGAACCGGGCGCGGAGGCTGTCGTGGTTCTCCTCCAGGAACTTGTCGAAGCCGGCGATCAGGATGTCGAACAGCTCGGCGTGGCGGTCATCGGCGGTGACGGCCCGCAGCCCCCGCCCGGCCAGGGGCGCCACCGGCAGGGCCTGGAGGCCCCGTTGCATCTCGGCGGCGATGGCCCCGTGGACCTCCTCGTCGCGCATCAGCTCGGTCACCTCGACCACCACGTCAGCCGCCTGGCCGGCGATCCTCTCCGCGTTGCCGTCCCCGGTCAGCCAGTCGGCCAGCCGGCGGGTGAGATCGGCCCGCTGGATCCGCTCGGAGAGCACGTCGGCCGACAGGAAGTTCTCCTGCACGAAGCGACCGAGCGTCTCCCCGAACTGGTCCTTGCGCTCGACGATGACGGCCGTGTGGGGGATCGGCAAGCCCAGCGGTCGGCGGAACAGGGCCGTCACCGCGAACCAGTCGGCCACCCCGCCGACCATGGACGCCTCGGCGGCCGCCTGGACCCACGTCACCCATCCGTGGGCCCCCGCCACCGTGACGGCGACGAAGACGGCGCTGACGGCCACCAGCAGTCCGGTCGCCCGCCGGCGAGCGGCGGCCAGCTGGCGGGCCCTGGTCTCCTCCTCCCCGGCCCGGAACGGCGGCGCCTCCGCCCTGGTGCCGGCGGGCGCCCCGACCGTGGTCACGACCGGTCGGCCGTCTCTTCCCTCTGCCGGGCCCGCTTGGCGTGGGCGGCCCGTCTGCCCCGCTCGGTGGCGTCGAGGATGACCTTGCGCAGCCGGACCTGAGAGGGGGTCACCTCCACGCACTCGTCCTCGCGCACGAACTCGAGCGCCTGCTCCAGCGACAGCAGCCGGGGCGGGATGAGCCTCACCAGCTCCTCGGCCGTCGACGACCGCATGTTGGTCAGCTTGCGCTCACGGGTGGGGTTGACGTCCATGTCCTCGGGGCGAACGTTCTCACCGACGATCATCCCTTCGTAGACCTCGACGCCGGGCCCCACGAACAGCGCGCCGCGATCCTGGAGAGCGAGGAGCGAGTAGGTGGTGGTGAGGCCCTGGCGGTCGGCGACCAGAGCACCCGTCGGGCGGGTGCGCAGCTCGCCGTGCCACGGCTCGAAGCGGTCAAAGACGTGGTGGAGGATCCCTGTGCCTCGAGTCTCGGTGAGGAACTCGGTGCGGAATCCGATGAGGCCCCGCGACGGCACCCGGTAGTCGAGGCGGGCCCAGCCGGTCCCGTGGTTGACCATCTGCTCGAGCCGGCCCTTGCGCAGGGCCAGCAGCTGGGTCACCACGCCGAGGAAGTCCTCGGGGACGTCGATCGACACCCGCTCCACCGGCTCGTGCACCTTGCCGTCGATGGTGCGGGTGACCACCTGGGGCTTGCCCACGGTGAGCTCGAACCCCTCGCGCCGGAGGACCTCGACCAGCACCGCCAGCTGCAGCTCGCCCCGGCCCTGGACCTCCCACGCGTCGGGCCGGTCGGTGTCGATCACCCTGAGCGACACGTTGCCGACCAGCTCGGCGTCGAGCCGGCCCTTGATCAGCCGAGCGGTGAGCTTGTTCCCCTCCCGACCGGACAGGGGGGAGGTGTTGATGCCTATCGTCATGCCGAGGCTGGGCTCGTCGACCCGCAGCACCGGCAGAGGGCGGGGGTCGTCGGGGTCCGACAGGGTCTCCCCGATGGTGACGTCCGCCAACCCGGCGACGGCGATGATCTCGCCGGGCCCCGCCTCGGCCGCGTCCACCCGGTCGAGGGCGTCGGTGACGTAGACCTCGCTCACCTTGACCCGCTCGACCGTCCCGTCCGCCCGGCACCAGGCCACCTGCTGGCCCCGCCGGATCGTCCCGTTGCGGACCCGGCAGACGGCCAGCCGGCCCACGTAGGGCGAGGCGTCGAGGTTGGTGACGAAGGCCTGCAGCGGATGGCCGGGGTCGTAGGTGGGGGCGGGGATGTGCTCGAAGATGGCCTTGAACAGTGGCTCGAGGTCGGTCCCCTCTACGTCTACTTCGGTCGAGGCCCGCCCCGCCTTGGCGTTGCAGTACAGGATCGGGAAGTCGATCTGGGACTCGTCGGCGTCGAGATCGAGGAAGAGCTCGTAGACGTCGTCGAGGACCTCGGCCGGTCGGGCGTCGCCCCGGTCGATCTTGTTGATCACCAGCACGACGGGCAGGCGCTGCTCGAGCGCCTTGCGCAGCACGAACCGGGTCTGGGGCAACGGCCCCTCGCTGGCGTCGACGAGGAGAAGGACCCCGTCGACCATGGCCAAGGCCCGCTCCACCTCACCGCCGAAGTCGGCGTGGCCGGGGGTGTCGACGATGTTCAGCTTGATCCCGCCGTGGTGGACGGCGGTGTTCTTGGCCAGGATGGTGATGCCCTTCTCGCGCTCGAGGTCCATCGAGTCCATCACCCGCTCGGCGACGTCCTGGTTGGCCCGGAAGGCGCCGGACTGCCAGAGCATGGCGTCGACCAACGTCGTCTTGCCGTGGTCGACGTGGGCGACGATCGCCAGGTTGCGCAGGTCGGCACGGGACGCCGTCACGAGGACGGCGCCATCTGGCTCATGAACTGGTTCATGTCGAAGTAGTCACGCCACGCCCTGATCGACCCCCCGGCCACCTCGAAGGTGCCCATGACCGGCAGGCTGATGACCCGTCCGGGCAGGTGGAAGTGGTCGACTCGCTCGGTCAGCACCACCTCGCCGGCGGCGGCGGCGTGAAGCACCTCGAACACGACCTTGTCCACCCCGCCGGTGAATCCGGAGATGGTGGCCCGGATGGCCTCCACCCCGGTGACGGGCTCGAGGGGCATGTTGTGGTAGACGGCGTCCTCGGTGAAGAACGAGATCAGGTGGTCGAGGTCGAGGTCCGACCAGGCCGCGCAGAAGCGCAGCACGAGCTCCAACGGCTGTTCCATAAGACAGGATGCTACGGACCGCGAGGAGGGTCGCTGAATGGATCTGGGTCTGTCGGGCCGGGTGGCGCTGGTGACCGCTTCCTCGCGGGGTCTCGGGCTGGCCGCCGCCCGGGCCCTCGCCGAGGAGGGCGCCCACGTCATGATCAGCTCGCGCCACGCCGCCGCCCTCGACGCCGCCCGGGCCAGCCTGCCTACCGGGGTCGAGGCCGTGGTCGCCGACATGAACGATCCGGCCGCCCCGGCCCGGCTGGTCGAGGAGACGGTGGCCCGCTTCGGCGCCCTGCACGTGGTCGTGGCCAACAACGGTGGACCCCCGCCGGCCACCGCCCTGGAGGTGACCGACGAGGGCGTGCACCGGGCGGTGGAGGCCAACCTGCTGTCAGCGGTCCGCCTCGTCCGGGCGGCCCTGCCCCACCTCAGGCAGGCCGGATGGGGTCGGATCTGCTGCATCACCTCCTACAGCGTGAAGCAGCCCATCCCCAACCTGTCGCTGTCCAACGTGGCCCGGACCGGGTTGTGGGCGTGGGTCAAGACAGCGGCCCCCGAGCTGTTCTCCGACGGCATCACCCTCAACCTCGCCTGCCCGGGGCCCCACGCCACCGATCGGATGAAGCAGCTCGGAGGAGGCGGACCGATGGGCGACCCGGGTGACTTCGGCCGCGTCGTCGCCTTCATGTGCTCGGAGCCGGCCGGCTTCATGACCGCCACCGCCGTCAACGTCGACGGCGGGTTGACTACCGGACTGCTGTAGGGCCGGCATGATCACGCCCGAGCAGGAGGAGCGCCAGCGCCGCGAGGCGGAGATCCGCCGACGCTACGACCGCCACGCCCTGGTGTCGGCCCACGGCCGCCTGGGCGAGGAGATGGCCGCGGTGGCCGAAGCCGCCCCGTCCCTCGACGCCCCCACGTGCCGAGCCCTGCTGGCCGCCTACCAGGACGTGATCGCCGAGGCGGACCGCACCGGTCGGCGTGAGGAGCTGGAGCGGGTCTACCGCTACAGCTCCCCCTACCCATTGCACCCGGGTGACCTCTACGCCATCGACGCCCTGGCCCGCAACGCCTTCAACTACGCCGGGCTGGTGGCACGGGAGCGGGCCGCCGCCCACGGCCTGGCCGACATCGTGCCGGTGGAGCGGGCGGCGATGGGGGCGATCATCGCCCGAGCCATGGAAGTGGCCCGGCGCCGGGGGGCTCACGCGCCGGTCGACGACGAGCTGGCCGCCCTCGCCCGCCGCCCCTGGGACGAGGTGATGGGCGCCGGCCGCTCCGGCCATGATGGACCGCCGGCCGCCGAGCCGGCCGCGACGGAGGAGACGGCACGATGAACGCGAGCGCCACCGACCTGGCCCTGCTCGTCCTGCGGCTCACCCTGGGCATCGTCTTCCTGGCCCACGGCTACAACCACATCTTCGGCGGCGGCAAGATCGCCGGCACCGGCCGGTGGTTCGACAGCCTCGGCATGCGACCTGGCCTGCTCCACGCCTGGGTCGCCAGCCTCACCGAGCTCGGCTGCGGGGCCCTGCTCGTACTCGGACTGCTGACGCCGCTGGCCGCGGCGGGGGTCATCGGCGTGATGGTGGTGGCGTGGATCACCAACCACCGCAACGCCGGGTTCTTCGTGTTCCGCCGCCCCACCGAGGGGTGGGAGTACGTGATGACCCTCACCCTCATCGGCTTCGTCGCCGCCATCCTCGGCTCCGGGGCCTGGGGTGTCGACCCTCACATCGGCCTGCAGCGGCTGTTCGGCTGGACCGGTTTCTGGATCGCCCTCGGTGCCGGCGTCGGCGGAGGCCTGGCCCTGCTGGCGGTGTTCTGGCGCCCGCCGCGGAAGGACGCCGCCGCCGCCTGACCGGGGCCCTCAGGAGCCGGCCAGCCGGCGGGCGATCACCCGCAGGGCCAGCACCTCGTCGGCCCCTTCGAAAATGGAGAGCACCCGGGCGTCGACGAAGTAGCGGCTGACGTCGAACTCCTCGGCGTAGCCCATGCCGCCGTGGATCTGCATGGCCTCGCGGGTCACCCACTCGGCGGCCCGGCACACGTAGGCCTTGACCATGGAGGCCTCCATGGCCCCCTCGCCCTTGGCCATGAGACGGGCGGCCTGGTAGGCGAACTGACGGGAGGCCTGGATGATCGTCGCCATCCGCCCCAGCTTGGCCCGGGTGAGCTGGTAGTCGACTATGGGCGCACCGAACACGACCCGGTTCACGGCGTACTCCCGGGCCGCCTCGTAGGCGGCCTGCATCACCCCGACGGCGCGGGCGGCCGTCTGCAGTCGCCCGTTCTCGAACCCCTCCATCTGGTAGTAGAAGCCCCGGCCCTTGCCTTCCTCCCCGCCGATGAGGTTGGACTCGGGCACCCACCAGTTCTCGAAGGCGAGCTCGTAGGAGTGCATGCCCCGGTAGCCGATGGTGTCGATGGGCCTGCCCTCGAGGCGCCCGGCCTCGCCCCCGCGGCCCTCGGCCGCCGGGTCCTGGTGGAACACGAAGCCGGCCCCCTCGCCCCTCGGTTTGGGCACCACGAACAGCGACAGGCCCCGGTGGGCCTTGGACCGGTCGGGGTCGGTGCGGGCCAGCAGCATCAGCACGTCGGCCCGGGCCGCGAACGTGCACCACGTCTTCACCCCGTTGATGAGGTAGCCGCCCTCGGTGGGGGTGGCGGTCACCTTGAGGCCGGCGACGTCGGACCCGAAGTCGGGCTCGGTCACCGACACCGCCACCATCACCTCGCCGGTGGCGATGCGGGGCAGCCACTCGCGCTTCTGGTCCTCGGTGCCGCCCCGCACCAGGGCCCGGGTGAGGATCTCGGGCCGGGTGATCAGCGAACCGCCGACCCCCAGCGAGCCCCGTGACAGCTCCTCGGTCGCCACCACCATGCCGAGGTAGTCGTGCTCGCCGCCCGACGCGAAGCCCCCGTACTGCTCGGGGACCGAGAGGCCGAAGGCCCCCATCTCGGCCAGGCCCGAGATGATCTCCTCCGGGATGTCCCCGTTGGTGCGGTGCACGTGTTCGGCGACGGGGCGGATGCGGTCCTCGGCGAAGCGCCGAAAGGTGTCCTGCACCATCTCGAAGTCGGGGTCGAGATGGCGGGGAGCATCCACCTCGGCCAGCCCGGCCACGAAGTCCGGCGACCGGTGGGCCCTGACGAAGGGCAGCGCCTCCTCGAGGGCGCCGGGCCGGAAACCCCACTCGCCCTCGCGGCCCAGGGACCGGCACATGACGTCATAGACGGCCTCCGCCGCGAAGGCGGCGGCCACGGCGGCCTCGGCATCTCCCCGGCTGCCGTAGTCGAGCAACACGGCCGCCCCCTCCACCCCGGCAGCGGCGTGGGCGAGGTCGTAGGCGATGACCTGGTGGTCGTCGATACCCCGGTCGGCCAGGGCCTGGGTGGCGGAACCGACGACGGATCGGGCCAGCTCTACGGCGCGTCCGGCGGCTTCGAGATCAGGGACCGACATGGCCGGGAGACTACCGACCGGCCCCAGACCCACTCCAGGTGCGCGCCGGCGCCGTCCTCAGCCGACCGGGCGCCTCGAGACCACGGTCACCAGCGGGGGCAGCACGACGGGATCGTCGCCCGGGTCGACCCCGGTGAGCGACTCGAGGTAGCGGGCAACGGGGCCCGGCCCCGCCCCCGCCGGCGCCTCGGCCCAGGCGTCCACCACCTCCAGCCCGGCCTTACGGGCCAGCGCCGGCAGGAGGGCGCCGACGTCCGGGTGGCGGGCGTCGGGCATCGACATGGGCGCACCGCCGACCCGGCCGGCGGAGGTGACGGGCTCCTGACAGACCACCCAGCCGCCCGGTCGGACCGCCCGGCCCATGCGGCCGATGACCACGACCGGGTCGACCACGTGCATCAGAAGGAAGCGGCAGAAGGCCAGGTCCACCGGCTCGGGCAGCAGGAGGTCCTCGCCGGCCTGGGTGATGGCGAGCACCTGGGCCACCGCCGCGGTGGCGGCGGCGTCGGCCACGGCGTCACGGGCGGCCGGGTCGCTGTCCACCGCGTAGACCCGCCCGTCGCGGCCGACCAGCTCGGCCAGGGCCACGGTGACGTCTCCGCCTCCCGCGCCGACGTCGACGCAGCGCCACCCTTCGCGCAGGCCGAGACGGTCCAAGGCGGTGGCCAGGGGCCTCCGGTAGACGTCGTTGCGCAGCCCGAGCTCGATCACGTCTCGTACCGGCGCAGCAGGCCCCGGGCGATGACCAGCCGTTGGATCTCGTTCGTCCCTTCCCCGATGATCATCAACGGCGCGTCGCGGTAGTAGCGCTCGACCGGCAGCTCGGTGGTGTACCCGTAGCCGCCGTGGATGCGCATGGCCTCGGTGGCCACCTCGAGGGCGGTCTCGGAGGCGAACAGCTTGGCCATGCCCGCCTCCACGTCGGCCCGTTCGCCGGCGTCCAGCTTGGCGGCCGCCGAGGCGGTCAACAGGCGGGCGGCCTCGACCTTGGTGGCCATGTCGGCCAGCTTGAACTGGATGGCCTGGTGCGAGCTGATCGGCACTCCGAAGGTGTGGCGCTGCTGGGCGTAGCGGATGGCCGCCTCGAACGCGGCCCGGGCCACACCGCACGCCCGGGCCGCGATGTTCACCCGCCCGAGCTCGAGAGCGGCGAGGATCTGGGGCAGACCCCGTCCCAATCCGGTGGGGCCGCCCAACACGGCCGAGGCGGGCACCCGGTGGCCGTCGTAGGACATCTCGACGGTCTCCACGCCCTTGTAGCCCAGCTTGCCGATGGCGCGCGACACGGTGATGCCGCCGCTGCGGGGACCGGGCTCCTTCTCCACCATGAAACAGGTGACGCCCTCGGGTGTGCGGGCGGCGAGGGCGACGATGCCCGCCCGCTCCCCATTGGTCACCCACATCTTCGTTCCGGTGATCACGAAGGTGTCGCCGTCGGGCTCGGCCCGGCACCGCAGGGCCCGGGTGTCGCTGCCGGCGTCGGGCTCCGACAGCGACAGGGCCCCTCGCAGGTCACCCGCGGCCATTCTGGGCAGCCAGCGGCCGGCCTGCTCGGGGGTCCCGTGCAGCCGGATGAGGGTGGCCGCCATCATGTGGGTGTTCAGCACGCCGGTGAGCGACATCCAGCCGGCGGCCAGCTCCTCCACCACCCGGGCGTAGGTGGTGACGTCCATGCCGAGGCCGCCGTGCTCCTCGGGAATGGTGCAGCCGAACAGCCCGAGGTCGCGCATCTTGCCGACCAGCTCGGCGGGATAGGTGTCGGCGTGCTCCAGCTCGTCGGCCACCGGCAGCACCTCGCGCTGGACGAACCGGCGTACGGCTTCCACCAGATCTTCAGCGACGGCGGCGTCCACGGCCGGCGATGGTAGGCAGGGGCCGCCGCCCGCCGCGGCGAATGGGGCAGCGTCCGCGCTGAGGAGGTGGGGGTGGTGGCATCGAGGGACCGGGCCGGGGCCCGCCGCCCGCTGCTCCTCGCCTTGGCCGCGGTGGTGGCCGCCGGTCTGGTCGGCCGGGTGCTGGCTCCCGCCGCCGCCGCCGGTGCGCCGGCTCCGCTGGCCGAGCCCGACCGGACGGCGCCCGCAGCGCTGCCGCCCGGCAACCAGGGCTCAGCCGTCTGGTCGGGCGACTTCCCCGACCCCTTCGTGCTGGCGGTCGGGCCGCTCTACTACGCCTACGCCACCGAGGCGGGCACGACGAAGGTCCAGACCCTCGTGTCCCCCGACCTGGCCCACTGGTCGTGGGTCGGAGACGCCCTGGCCAGCCTGCCGGCCTGGTCCCAGCCGGGCCACGTGTGGGCTCCCTCGGTCCTGCCGACGCAGTCGGGCTACGTGATGTTCTACGCCACCCGCCAGCGCTCCACCGGCCAGCAGTGCATCTCCCGGGCGGTGTCGGCATCGCCCCAGGGCCCGTTCGTGGACCGATCGGCGGCGCCGTTCCTGTGCCAGACCAGCCGGGGCGGCTCCATCGACCCGAGCCCGTTCACCGACGCCGGCGGCGGCCTCTGGTTGGCGTGGAAGAGCGAGGGGACCCTCTCCGGGGAGCCCACCCGCATCTGGTCCGAGCGCCTGACGCCGGCGGCGGACGCCCTGGTGGGCCCCGCCTCCTCCCTGATCAGCACCACCCAGCCGTGGGAAGGCCCCATCGTGGAGGGCCCGTCGATGGTCCGCCAGGGGGGCCGCTACTACCTGTTCTATTCGGCCAACCGGTGGGAGACCGCCTCCTACGCCATCGGCTACGCCGTGTGCGCCGGACCGGCGGGGCCGTGCGCCAAGCCCCTCTCCGGGCCGATCCTCGCCTCGCACGGCGACGAGGCCGGCCCCGGCAGCCCGAGCGTGTTCATGGCGGGCGGGGTCCTGCGGGTGGCCTTCCACGCCTGGACCACCCCGCGGGTGGGCTATCCGGCCGGCGCCCGCAGCCTGCACATCGGCACGGTGGCGTTCTCCGGCGGTATCCCCTACATCCACGGCTGACTGCCCCCGGCGTCACTGGCGTCCGGGCGCCGTAGCATCTCGGCGTGCCGGCTCGGGTCCGCCTCGGTGTGGTGGGCGCCGGCAACGTCGCCCGACTCAACGTGGCCGGCTACCTCCGCCATCCCCGATGCGACGTCGTCGCCGTCTGCGACCCTGTGCCCGGACGGGCCCGGGCGGCGGCGGACGACTGGGGTGTCCCCCGGGCCTACGCCGACCTCGCCGATCTGCTGGCCGACCCGGAGGTGGACGCCGTCGAGATCCTCACTCCGACCCATCTCCACCATGACCACGTGCTGGCGGCGGTGGCGGCGGGCAAGCACGTCTCCTGCCAGAAGCCGATGGCCAACAGCGTCGCCGAGGCCAGGGCCATGGCGGCGGCCGCCCGCCGGGCCGGAGTGGTGCTGCGGGTGAGCGAGTGCTTCTGGCACTACCCGCCTCTCGAGCACGCCCGGGCCCTGATCGCGGACGGGGCCATCGGCCGTCCCAGCCACGTGCGCATCCGGACGGTGGTGGGCCAGACCGATTCGGCCTTCCAGGTCGGCCTCGACCCCGACGGCTACGGGTGGAGGCTGGACTCGCGCAGCCCCGGGGGTCACCTCTTCGACGACATGGTGCACAAATACGCCACCGCCCTGTGGCTGGTGGACGCCGACATCGTCTCGGTGCAGGCCGTGGTCCGACGGCGCGACCTGTTCTTCGAGCCGTGCGCTGTTCTGTTCGAGTACGACGATCCGGGCTTGCTCGGCACCATGGAGGTGACCTACGCGCCGGAGATGTGGATGCGCAGCTCCTACTACGGGGCCGACGAGTTCTTCGAGGTGCAAGGGGACGAGGGACTGATCTGGGTGACCCGTTGCACGGGGGAGATGCTCGACCTGCCCCCGGTCGTCCTCTACCGGGGCGACCGTCACGACCCGAGGACGACCACTTTCCCCGACCTCGACTCCGATTGGGGTTCCGGCTTCCAGCGATCCTCCGCCCATTTCGTGGACTCGCTCCTCGCCGGCACGACGCCGGACATGACCCCTGAGGACGCCGTGCGGGTGCTCCAGCTCTGCTTCGCCGTCTACGAGGCGGGCAACACCCGCCGCCGGGTCGACCCTCGTTCCGTGTCGGGCTCGGTGGTCCCCGCCGGATGGGCCGAGTGGTGAGCACTAACGTCTCGGCCACCCACCACTAGAGGAGAGCGGCAGGTGACCATCCACGAACGGCCCTTCGGGCGCTACTTCGAGGACTTCGAGCCCGGCGACGTCTACCGGCACTGGCCGGGCAAGACCGTCACCGAGTACGACGACCACCTGTTCTGCATGATCACCATGAACCACCATCCGCTTCACACCAACGAGTGGTTCGCCGAGAAGGAGACCGTCCACGGCAAGAACGTGGTGGTCGGCAATCTGGTGTACTCCCTCGTGTTGGGCATGAGCGTGCCCGATGTCAGCGGCTCGTGCATCGCCAACCTCGAGGTCGAGTCGCTCACCCACAAGAAGCCGACCTTCCACGGCGACACCATCTACGCCGAGACCCGCGTGCTCGACAAGGTGGCCTCCTCCTCCAAGCCGGACCGCGGCGTGGTCACCGTCGAGACCAAGGGCTTCAACCAGCGGGGCGAAGAGGTCTGCTACTTCCGGCGCAAGCTCATGGTGTGGAAGCGCGACAGCGCCCCGGCCCGCCAGCGTCCCTACGAGGACGCCTGGGACTGATCCGTAACGGCGGCGACGACCGCGTCGACCGCCCCGTCGGCCAGCGCGGCCATCTCGTCGTCCGTTCGGTCCTGGATGGGGTGGGCCACGAACACGGCGGCGGGGTCGAAGCCGATGGCCCGGGCCTGAGCGGCGGCCGCGGCCACGAACTCGGTCGAGGCCACGAAGACGCCGGGGACGCCCCGCTCCTCCAGGTCAGCGATGTCGTGCACACTGCACGACGTGCAGCTGCCTCAGTCGGCCAGGGCCTCGATCACCACCTCACAGTGGACGGCGATCTCGGCGCGCAGGTCGGCGGGGGCCGGCTTGGTGAACGTCGGCTTGCGGTAACGCTCGACCCGGGCGCCCCGTGCGGTGAGACGTTCGGCCAGGCGGTCGAGGAACACGTCCCCCCGGGGTTTGGAGATGTCCAGCAGCCCGACCACCTTGCCGGCCAGGTCCGCCGGCCGGCTCGCCCGGGCCCGCGAGACGGGCGAGGTCTCCGACGTCGGGTCGAGGACGACTCTCAAGTCCGCACCTCCCACGTGACCGGCTGGCTGCCGGAGGGCCCGCTAACCCAACCACCGATGATGGCGGAGAACAAGCCGGCGGTGCCGCCGGCGTGCACGATGAGCAGGCCGCCGGGACGGAACTTGGGCAGGGTGGTGCCGGCCAGGGCGGCCGGCAGCCCTTCGGCGATGCCGGCGGCGCCTTGCACCAGCTCGTCCCCGGGCAGCGTCAGCAGCTCGTCGAGCTCCTGACGGAGCCGGGCCTTCGACCAGCCCGCTTCGGCGAAGACCCTCGCATGCTCGGGCGAAACGACCAGCAAGGCGTCGAAGGCCAGGGCCAGCTTGGGGTGGGCGACCCCCCGCAGGCAGGCGGCGAACGAGCGGGCGAGCGACTCGGGATGCCGCGACCGCTGGTCGACCACGGCCCGGACGCCCTCACCGGCGAAGAGGGTGACGGCCGAGGTGCCGGTGGGCAGTCCCCGCTCGACCGACAGCGGCTCCCACGGAGAGCCGTGCTCGTCCTCGGCGAAGCAGAAGCTGTACTTGCCGGGGTTTCCGAGGGTCGCCCGGTCCACCTCGCCCGGACGTCCGCCCCCCACGTTGCGGATCACCAGCTGCAGGGCCCGGCCGATGGTGGCGTTGGCCCGGTTCCCCTGACCGAAGGCGTTCACGCCCGAGTTCATTCCGACGGCGGCCGCCACCGGACCGTTCACCACCATCACCGGCCCCGAGAAGTAGGTGGTGGCCAGCAGCCCGTGCATGTTGAACTCGTCCGTGCAGGCGGCTTCCACCGCCGCCAGCACGACCGGCAGGTATTCGGGCCGGCAACCGGCCAGAACGGCGTTCACCGCCACCTTCTCGACCGTGCAGGGCACCAGGTCGGGTGGCACCACCGCCACCAGCTCCTCGGGGCCCCGGGTCGTCCCCTCCAACATGCGAAGGACCCGCGCCTCGGTGGGGGCCACCACGGGCATCCCATCGGTCCACCCCCGGCCGAACAGCGCTTCCTGTTCGTCCTCTAGCTCACCGAGCTCGACCCGCCGGGAGGTCAGGCGGCCGGCGCCGTAGCGCACGGCCAAGCGCTCGGCCTCGGCCGGCTCCACCGTGCGCGACCCGCACCCCGGCCGGTGCTCCGGCAGGTCGGCGCCGAGCCCGGCGACCGCCGTGAACGCCTCCCAGCGGGGGCGCGACCAGCCTTCCTCCCGTCCGGTCACCCGCCCCCCCTCCACCCGCAGCAGAGTCGGCACGGTGGTGACCCCGAGGGCCCAGGAGACATCGAGATCGGTGTCGTCCACCGGCTCGAGCCCCTCGGGGAACCCGGGATCGTCCTGGCTGTACACGGTGAGGGCTGCGCCGGACGCTCGGAGCTCGAGGAGCACGGGTGCGACCAGCCGGCAGGTGGGGCAATCGCGCTTGACCACCGCCACCAGGCCATCGGCGAGCGGGGTCCTCGCCGGCTGGGCGCCGGTGTCCGCCCTCACCGCTGCAGGAACTCGACGACCAGCTTCCCTACCTCCTGAGGCCGCTCGAGGTGGAGGAAGTGACCGGCGCCGGGAAGCACGGCGACCTCGGACCCAGGGCCGAGGAAGTCCGCCGCCCGCCGGGCCAGGTCGGCGCCCATGCACCCGTCGTCCTCCCCGTGCAGGTACAGCGTCGGCTGGGGCGTGGGCGCCTGGGTGGCGGATTGCTCGGCGGCCAGGGCCGGGTCGTGGCTGGTCGGGTCGAACTGGGCCCGGTAGTAGCCGAGGGCGGCGGCCAGGTTGGCCGGATCCCCCAGGGCCCGACGGACATGCGCCATGTCCTCGGCGGCGTCATAGCCGGGTGACCACTCGGACCACAGCCGTTCTACGAAGGTCAGGTCGTCGGCCCCCACCGCCATGTCAGCCAGCGGGTTCTGGAAGAAGAACATGTACCAGCTGCGTCGCAGCTGGTCGTAGTCGAAAAAGCCGGTCGCCACCGCTCCCATGGGCGGCACCGCGGCGGTGACCACCCGCCGCCACCGCTCGGGTTGGTGGGCGGCGGCGCCGTAGGCGGCGATGGCGCCCCAGTCGTGCCCGATCAGCACGGCGTCCTCCCCTCCGCCGAGGGCGTGGTGGAGGGCGCAGGCGTCCGCCACCAGCGCGCCGGTCTGGTAGCGGCCGTCAGCCGGCACCTCGGTGGGGGAGTAGCCCCGCATGAACGGGGCGACGGCCCGGTAGCCGGCGCCGGCCAGGTCGTCCATGAGATGACGCCACGTCCAGGCGGTATCGGGGAAGCCGTGGAGGCACAGGGCGAGCGGGCCGTCAGCCGGTCCCCGCTCGAGCAGGCCGAAGCGGAGGCCGTTCGCCTCGATCTCGGCGGTGCCCGTCTCCCCCACGGGCGCACAATAAGCGCACGGGCCGGCGGTCGGCCGCCCCCGAGTGACATCTGTCACGCCGGATTGCCGGAAGGGGTGGCGCGGGTAACCTTTCGCAAAACGCGGGGGGAAGAACTCTGAAAGTCACCTTCTACGGAGTCCGCGGGTCCTGCCCCTGTCCCAGCGAGGCCAACCGCCGGTACGGGGGGAACACCGCGTGCGTGGCCCTCGAGGCGCCGGACGAGCCCCCGATCCTGCTCGACCTCGGTACCGGGCTGCGTCAGTTCGGGCTGACCCAGCCCACTGACGGGTCGTTCCGCGCCACCGCCCTGGTGACCCACATCCACTGGGACCACGTTCAGGGGCTGCCGTTCTTCCCTCCCGCCGACCGTCACGGCGCCCGGTTCGACGTGTTCGGCCCTCATCAGGAAGAGGGGCCGATCGGCGAGGTCTTCTCCGGTCTTATGCGGCCGCCGTATTTCCCCGTCCAGTACAGCGACCTGCGCGGCGACATCCGCTTCCACGACGTGACCGACGAGGACTTCGCTCTCGGCACGGCCAAGGTGCGGGTGCGGCCCGTGCCCCACGTCGGTCCCACCGTGGGGTACCGGATCGAGTGGGACGGTGCCGTGGTCGCCTACGTGAGCGATCACCAGCAGCCTGTCTCGGAGAACTCGGTCGCCGATCAGGTCCTCGAGCTCTGTGAGGGCGCCGATCTGTTGATCCACGACGCCCAGTTCACCGTCAGCGAGTTCTCCGAGAAGTCGCACTGGGGTCACTGCACCCTCGACTACGCCGTCCTGGTGGCCAAGGAGGCGGGAGCGAGGCAGCTCGCCCTCTACCACCACGATCCGGGCCACGGCGACGATGAGATGGACCGTCTGGTCGAGTGGGCCCGCTGCCTCGGTGCCCGGGCCGGCGTGGAGGTCTTCGGCGCCTCGGAGGGCATGACCCTGCGACTGGGCCGGTCGTAACCTCTCGCAGGACCTAGTCGCTGCTCGTCGGAGGGCCGGGGATGACGGTGAGTGATCACGAGGACGAGATCGTCGACGTCGGTGCCGCCGACATCGACGCCGCCCGCTTCCGAACCGTGGTCGGGCACTTCGCCAGTGGGGTGGCGATCATCACCGGGGCGGACGGCGAGGGTCCCTCCGGCTTCACCTGTCAGTCGTTCTTCTCGCAGTCGCTCGACCCGCCGCTGGTGGTCATCTCACCGGGCAAATCCTCGACCAGCTGGCCCCGGATCGGGGCGAGCGGCGCCTTCTGTGTCAACTTCCTCACCGAGGAGCAGGAAGCGCTGTGCCGGGCGTTCGCCTCGTCCGGCGGGGACAAGTTCCGGTGCATCGGTTGGCGCCCGGGGCCGACCGGGTCGCCGATCCTCGCTGATGTCCTCGGTTGGGTCGACTGCCGGATCGAGCGGAGCGACGAGGCTGGTGACCATCTGCTGGTCGTCGGGCGGGTCGTCGACATGGGCGCCGGCCCCGGAGAGCCGCTCGTCTTCTACCGGGGTGGCTTCGGGGGGTTCCGGGCCTGACCGCCGGTAGCCTGCCGGCCCGTGCCTCACATCACCCACCCCGACGAGATCGCCGGCGTCGTGCTGGTCACCCCGGACGTCCACGCCGACGAGCGGGGCAGCTTCGTGGAGAGCTTCCGCAAGGAATGGGTGGGCGAGGTGCCCGAGATGGTGCAGGGCAACCGGGCCCGGCGGCGGGCCGGCAGCCTGGTCGGCCTGCACTACCACCGGTACCAGGCCGACTACTGGTACCTCATCGACGGACAGGCGCGCGCCGTCCTCCACGATCTCCGCCGTGGGTCGCCTACCGAGGGCCGCTCCCTGGCTGTCGACATGGACGGCGAACACGGTCCGGGGATCTACATCCCGGCCGGCGTGGCCCACGGGTTTGCGGCGCTGACCGACGTCACCCTCACCTATCTGGTCGACGGCTACTACAACCCGTCCGACGAGTTGGGGGTGGCGTGGGACGACCCGGCGGTGGCGGTGGACTGGGGTATCGAAGCGCCCGTCCTGTCGGGGAGGGACCAGACGAACCCGCGCCGCGCTGACCTCCCCCCCGATCTCGTTCCCGAGTTCTCACGCTGAGCGTCCTGCGGGCGGGGAGCCTTCGTCCGCCTTCTGACCATCGCGCCCAAATGAGCGGTGGTCTTTGTCCGAATCGGTTTGCCGAACCTGCCGGCCGAGGAGAAATCGCGCGCGGAACGCGGCACCATTGACCAGGGACACGGACGGGGGACAGTCATGGAGTTGGAGAGACTCGGGCAGGCTGGACTCATCGGAGCGGCCACCGCAGACGTGGGCCGGACTCGAGAGAGGGTGCGCCAAGCCCGCCTGCGCCGTCTGCTGATCGGGCTGGCGCCGATCGGTCTCTGGCTGATCCTCAAGGCCACCTTCGCCCACGACCCCGGCCTCCACATGCCGCACCTGTCCCCGGCCTGGGCGCCGATCCTCCCCGGCATCATCCTCATGACCCTCTTCGGCTTGGTGTTGGTGGTGCCGTTGTTGGGGGCGGGTCGGTCTCCGCATGTGTTGTTTCGGCCGGGGGAGATCGAGACTCGGTTTTCGGATGTGGTGGGCTCGGCGGTGGTGGTGGAGGAGGTTGTTAAGAGCTTG